>ERZ833822.42-NODE-42-length-132357-cov-6.954672_pt1 | contig 132357 bp, 98 predicted proteins | sample MGYA00519913_ERZ833822 | MGnify/ENA primary metagenome ERZ833822 (study PRJEB31850, sample SAMEA3708746) | human gut metagenome | biome: human gut; feature: human-associated habitat; material: faeces | place: China | collected 2014 ... | reverse complement strand
TGTTTTTACAATTTATTGAATGTCAAATCTAGTAAACCAATTTTAGGAAACTACACTTGGGTTATAGTTGCTCTATCCTTTCCCTATATCATGAACATAGCATGTACATAGTAAGTACATAACATGAATACTGGCAGGTGTACATGCTCCGTTCGTGTTATGTAGGAATTTGGTTGATACCCACGAGCAGGGGTAGAGGAGGGATTAACAGGGAGTAGGCTTTCCTCTGTGTAAGGGGAAGTTTGTTACAGATATGCCTGTGAGTACTGTAAACTCGTGTATAATTCCCTTATTTCCCCTTATTTTTCCAGATTCTTTTCAGATTCGGGGGATATTTTTGTCATGTAAATAATAAAATAGTAACCCATTAAAAATAGAAGAATATGAAAAAGATTGTTTTTTTACTCGTATGTTTATTCTCGATGACGATGGTAAAGGCTGATAATGACAAGCCGATTGAGATGAATCAGTTACCGGTGAAGGCGCAGACGTTTATTACGACTTATTTTAAAGATCAGAAAGTGGCATTGATAACACAGGAGACGGGCTTGTTTTACAAGAGTTATGATGTGGTGTTTGCAAGCGGGGAGAAGTTAGAATTCGATAAATCGGGAGATTGGACAGAGGTGAAATGCAAGACGGTTGAAGTTCCTGCTGCCATTATTCCGGAGGCAATACTTAAATATGTGAAGGCCAATTATCCGGAGGCAAAAATTTTAGAGATAGAGCATGATTCGGAAGGATATGAGATCAAATTGTCAAATCGCTTGGAGATTAAATTTAATAATAAGTTTCAGGTAGTGGATATTGATGATTAAAGATAAAGTGAAAGTGTGTTAGAGGGGCTGTTTGAGTGGCCCCTCTATGTTTATTATCCGATCCGGATTGGGATTATCGGTTGCTGGTTTACTTTGTCGAGAGGCTCTGTTTGATATTTTACCCGGGCAAAGTTGATCTTACGGAGATCGATACTACGGATGGCGCTATCGTACATGGTACGATAGTAAATAATGCGGTTCGTCATATCGGTTGCCGAGGTCCATTGCGTGGCACTTGGAATATCAACGGGAGTTTGATCGGGAGCGAACTCTATTCCGATGGGTATGTCAAAATTATTCAGCATTTGGAAACATTGGATAGCGGTTTGTTGTCCTGTTTCTTGCCGTGGTGCGGTCGCTTGATAGAAAGCGGCACGGATAAATCGGGAAGGAGGGGTGATGTCGCCTGGTATACCAAGAAAACCACTTCCGTTTCCGAAAGATGTAAGAGTCACTCCGTCCAGTTGTTGGGAGGGGGCCATACCGGGAATCAAATTGACATAGTTATTCAGGTTTGTCATCTGCCAGTCAAAACTTGGGGAGTTGGTCAGTACACCTAGTTTGTTTTCATAAAAGATCGGTTTTTCATTGATGATTTCGAGAACGATCTGGCGTCCGGTGGTGTCGGCAAAGCGCCAGTGGGCGGTAGATGCCCTCGGATCGATACCGATGACATGAACTTTTTTGATGGATTCTTTTACTTCGTCTACTGTCCTACAACTGCCCAATATCCATGAAACGAGTTGTAGGTCGGCAATACTGGATGCTTTTTCTTTGGAATTATAAGTTTCATATTTTCCGTATTGTGGGAAGTAAAATAGCCCGGCGGAAAGTCCCGCTTCGTTCAGTCCTTCTGCCACGAATTGTTCTTGCTCCACGGCTAACCCGATATACCCGTAGCGAGCCGTGAAAATCATCCCTTCTGTTGTGCCGCCGGGAATGTAGGATTGTTGTTTATATCCTCTTGGTACGACAACATATTGGCTATTGAGATTGCTACCTCCCCATTCTATGGTACGGGCCACGATGCGGGAACCATCCTTGGCTCTCAACGTGATTCCAGTGCAGGCTTTGAGTTCTCTGGGGAAGAAGGTGATAAGGGTCAATACCACCCATAGGGTTATTGATAATTTCTGTTTCATAAGAGCATTGTTTTTATTTTAAGATAACGGGAAAAACGGCTTTTTGTTTCATTCTTCGGAAGTTTCATGAACTTGCTTGTTGTTTCTGAATTGTAGGGGAGTCATGCCCGTGTGTTTTTTGAAAAAGCGGGCGAAAAAGGAAGAGTTCGGGTAGTTAAGTTCCTCGGAAATCTGGATGATACTCATATCCGATGATCTCAATAATACTTTGGCTTCTTGCAGGCTGAAATTCGTTATCCACTGGTAGAGGGAGCAATCGGTGGTTTGTTTCAGTATGCTCGATAGGTATTTCGATGTCATGCAAAGTTTGTCGGCATAGAACGATGGGGAACGTTCTTGTTTGTGGTGCTGGTGTAATAGCCGGAAGAAATCGTCTACAATTTGCTTTTGGCGATTGGTTCCCACGAGTACGGCTTGGCGAGAGTAAATGAAACTGAGTTCTGCGATAAAGGAGAAAAGTAAGGCTTTGGTGATCTCTTCCCGGGAGGGATGATCGAGTCTGGCTGCCTGGTGGGAAATAAAAACGAAGAATTCGTCCAGGTGGTTGAATTCTGCGTTTGTTAAGGATAGGTAGGGTTTGTTACCTATTTTTTCTGAGGTCCCCGATTTGAGAACAAACGGGAAGTCAACCATGAAGTCAAAGCTGTAAGACAGGTATTTACATGCGAAATTGTCTGACAGGTAATGATTCTCGATCAGGTGGAAAGGTAAAAGAGAGATTAACGTGCCGGGGTGAATGGGGTAGTCTTTATTATTGATTTTCAAATGACCTTCTCCGGCCGTAATCATGATGACGATCAGGCCGTTGATGTCGTTACGTTGTGGCTTGTGGAGAGGAAATAATTGGATGAAGGATTCTTTGCTTAACATGGAAATAAAGAAATTTCCAAGAGAGGGGATTGTCGTGCTGTTTGGTGTGTCCTTTCCTTTTTGCATGTACTCTGGTTTCATGTTCCGGAAGCAAAGATAAGATATTTGTACAAAAAAGCATTATAGAGCAAATCTGTGGATGATTAGGACGAAAATGTTTGTGGAATGTTGGGGATATTTGCGATGTAAAAATGATAAAAACTAGAGATTATGGAACAGAAAAATTCGAAAATTTACATACTTATTGTTGTCGGAATGGTTTCGGCTCTAGGACCCTTCGTGACGGACTTTTACTTGCCGGCATTTCCCAATTTGGTGACTTGTTTTGATACGACAGCCTCGCGGGTACAGTTAAGCTTGACGTTTAGCATGATCGGGCTGGCCATGGGACAGATATTTTTGGGTCCGGTGAGTGATAAATTTGGAAGAAAGCGACCGTTAGTGATCTCGATGTTCTTTTTTGTTTTGTCATCGATTGGCTGTGTCTTTTCGCCTAGTGTAGAGATTTTTATTCTGGCTCGTTTTATCCAAGGATTTTCGGGTGCGGGGGGGATCGTGATTTCCAAGTCGATAGCAACTGATTTGTACGGGGGAAAGGATTTGGCGAAATTCTTTTCCATGCTGGCTTGCGTGCAGGGATTAGCTCCGATTTGTGCGCCTGTGTTGGGAGGGCTGTTGTTATTGGTGACGAATTGGCGAGGAATATTCGGGGTACTGGTGTTAATCGGGATATTGTTGTTGCTGGTTTTGTTAAGGTTTCATGATTCTTTGTCTAAAGAGAACCGGTTACAAGGGGAGTTGAAGGAGCGTTTTGTTTATTATAAAGAGGTGTTGCGGCATCGGAAATTCATGTATTTCGTGTTGATTCAAGTCTTGGGAATGGGCGTGATGTTTTCATATATCGCATCTTCTCCGTTCGTTTTTCAGGAACATTACCATCTTTCTCCTGTTATGTATAGCGTTTGTTTTGCCTGCAATGCCGTGGCAATTATGCTGGGTAGTCTGAGTGTGGTTCGTTTCCGGTCGAATGAACATGCTTTGCGAGTGGGGGTATGGGGATTTATGTTTCTGTGTTGTTGCACCGGGGCGTCTCTCTGTATGGAATTATCCGTTATCATTATTGAGATTGTCTTTTTCCTGTTTCTCTTTTTCTTGGGTATTATACTGCCGACTTCCACGACGCTGGCTTTGAATCTGGAAAGACAGAATTCGGGAACGGCCTCTGCAATCCTCGGTTTTTTGACCTTTTTGGGAGGAGGGATTGTTTCTCCTTTAACGGGTATGGGAAATATTCTTTACTCGACGAGTGCTATTATGTTCGTGTGTTGCGTGTTGATTCTGTTTTGTACCTGGAAGGTGTTGAAAATGGCAAAGAGGTAGATTTAAATAGATGAGATTCCGGGGAAAATGTGTAATATTGCAGGGAATGAAAATCTTGAACCGGCAATATGAGTTATGAGTAATATATTTGATATAGTGACCGCGCGTGCAGATTATGAGCAGGGTGCAGTGGTGATTATTGACCAGACGCAACTTCCGGGACGGGAAGTTTATTTGGCGTTGAAAACTCCGGAGGAAATTTGGGAGGCTATTTATTTGTTAAAGGTAAGGGGTGCGCCTGCCATTGGGGTGGCTGCTGCTTACGGAATTTCCGTGTGTATGCAAAAGGTGGATGAGGTTGATGATTTCTACCGGGAGTTTGCAAGGTTGAAGAATTATCTGGCATCTTCCCGGCCTACGGCGGTAAATTTGTTTACGGCATTGGAGCGAATGGAAGTTGCGTTGTTGAAGTGTCAAGGTGCTGGGGTGGAAGTTTTGAAACGAGTCTTGCGGGAAGAGGCCGAGGCGATTCGGAGAGAAGATGCGGCGGCGTGCCGGAAAATTGGAGAATATGGATTGTCGCTGCTGAAACCGGGAATGGGCTTGCTCACGCATTGTAATGCGGGGCATCTGGCGGTTTCGGAGTACGGTACGGCTTTGGCTCCGATTTATTTGGGACAGGAACAAGGATTCGGTTTTCCGGTTTTTGCCGATGAAACCCGCCCGTTATTGCAAGGAGCGAGGTTGACGGCCTTCGAATTGCAGAAAGCAGGAGTGGATGTGACCTTGATATGTGATAATATGGCCTCTTCGGTGATGAAACAGGGATGGGTGCAGGCCGTGCTGGTTGGGTGTGATCGGGTGGCAGCCAATGGAGACACGGCAAATAAAATCGGTACTTCGGGGGTGGCCGTGTTGGCTAAATATTATGGAATTCCGTTTTACGTGTTGGGACCGACCTCAACTATTGATATGGATTGCCCCACGGGTAAGGAAATTAAAATTGAGGAACGTGATCCGGCAGAGGTGACCGAGAAATGGTATACCCGAAGAATGGCTCCCGGGGGGATTCACGTGTATAATCCAGCCTTTGACGTGACTTCTGCCGAGTTAATCACGGCTATTATCACGGAGAAAGGGATCGCTTATCCCCCGTTTCGAGATACATTCCGGAGATGGAAAGAATGAAAACAATTAAGTCATTTTGTCATATTGTTTACAAAATATAGAGACAAAATGGCATATTTATAATGCCTCTTGTTTTAGGAAACGAAAATTAATAGTTTGTTTTTTATTGATTGTTAATGTTATAGGTTGAAATGTTTTTTCATTCTGTCCAGATGAAACTTTTGGATAAGAATTTCGGTATATACTTTGTGAAGTTGAAGGCAGAAAGGAGAAAATGAGACTATGAACATGAACAATTATACAATTAAGTCGCAAGAGGCCGTGCAGGCAGCCGTGCAACTTGCGCAGGAAAAAGGTCAGCAAGCCATCGAAACAGGTCACCTGTTAAGAGGCGTGATCGAGAAAGGTGAAAACATTACGAACTTTATTTTTAACAAGTTGGGTGTAAATAGCCGGAATGTCTTGGCCGCTTTGGATCGAATCGTGGATGGATACCCGAAAGTGTCGGGAGGTTCTCCCTATTTGTCCGATGAGGCCAATAAGGTGTTGGAGAAAGCGACGAAGTTGGCGGGAGAGATGGGTGACCAGTATGTTTCTTTGGAACATATTATATTAGGGTTATTATCCGTGAAAGATCCGGTTTCTGGGATGTTGAAGGATGCGGGTATGACGGAAAAGGAAACCCGTGCGGCTATTGACGAGTTGCGGAAAGGATCGAAAGTGAATTCCCAGTCGGCAGAAGATAATTACGATGCTTTGGGAAGGTATGCAATCAATTTGAACGAAAGGGCCCGGAACGGTAAACTTGACCCCGTGATCGGGCGGGATGATGAAATTCGTCGGGTATTGCAGATATTATCCCGGAGAACAAAAAATAATCCGATCTTAATTGGTGAGCCGGGTGTTGGTAAAACGGCGATTGCCGAGGGATTGGCGCAACGTATCGTGAACGGGGATGTACCTTCAAATCTGGCATCCAAAAGTATTTACTCGCTGGATATGGGAGCATTGATCGCTGGGGCAAAATATAAAGGAGAGTTCGAGGAACGTCTGAAATCGGTTGTTAACGAGGTGTTAGCTTCAGAAGGTGAAATTATTCTGTTTATCGATGAGATTCACACGTTGGTGGGTGCCGGTAAATCGGATGGAGCTATGGATGCGGCGAATATTTTGAAGCCGGCTTTGGCTCGTGGAGACCTGAGGGCTATCGGTGCGACGACGTTGAATGAATACCAAAAGTATTTTGAACAGGATAAGGCTTTGGAACGTCGGTTCCAGAAAGTGATGATTGACGAACCGGACGTGATGAGCGCTATCAGTATCATGCGTGGATTGAAGGAGCGTTACGAGAATCACCACAAAGTGCGTATCACGGATGATGCCATCATCGCATCCGTGGAGTTGTCCCACAGGTATATTTCCGATCGTTTCCTGCCGGATAAGGCTATTGACCTGGTAGATGAGGCGGCTGCCCGTCTGCGTTTGGAGATGAACTCCGTGCCGGAGGAGATTGATGAATTGGATCGTAAGATCAAACAATTGGAGATTGAGAAAGAGGCGATCAAACGGGAAGGAAAGAGCAAGAAGTTGGATGAGATTCAAAAAGAATTGGCTGATTTGAACCAAGAACGCACGAAATTACGTGCCCAATGGGAATCGGAACGTTCTTTGATCGATGAGATTCAAAAAGATAAAGATGCGATAGAACAATATAAGTTTGAGGCAGACCGGGCCGAACGGGAAGGTGATTACGGGAAGGTGGCCGAGATTCGTTACGGTAAGATTAAAGAGTCTGAACGCCGAATTGAAGAAGTAAAGGCCAAGTTGGCGGACATGAAACATGGAAGTTCATTGATCCGGGAAGAGGTGACGGAAGATGATATCGCGGCTGTCGTGTCTAAATGGACGGGAATTCCGGTTAACCGGATGATGCAGAGTGAGCGTCAGAAGTTGCTGCATCTGGAGGATGAATTACACAAACGGGTGGTAGGTCAAGAGATGGCAATCACGGCATTGGCAGATGCTGTCCGTCGAAACCGTGCGGGATTGCAGGATGCCAAACGACCGATCGGTTCGTTCATATTCCTGGGAACTACCGGTGTGGGTAAAACCGAGTTGGCTAAGGCGTTGGCAGAGTTCCTGTTTGACGATGAATCCTTGATGACGCGTATCGATATGTCCGAGTACCAGGAGCGTCATTCCGTGTCTCGGTTGATCGGAGCACCTCCGGGATACGTGGGATATGATGAAGGTGGTCAGTTGACAGAGGCTGTTCGGCGGAAACCGTATTCCGTGGTATTGTTGGACGAGATCGAGAAAGCCCATCCCGATGTATTCAATATCCTGTTGCAAGTGTTGGACGATGGACGTTTGACAGATAATAAAGGCCGGGTCGTTGATTTCAAAAATACGATCATTATCATGACCTCCAATATCGGTGCGCACATTATTCAGGAGCGTCTGAAAGGTATTGACGAAAATAACCGGGATGAGGTGCTTGATAAGACGAACCACGAGGTTTACGAGATGTTGAAGCAAACTATTCGACCGGAGTTCTTGAACCGTATTGACGAGATTATCATGTTTGCCCCGTTGAAGAAATCGGAAATCGTGGATATCGTACGTTTGCAGTTCAACGGCGTGAAGAAAATGTTGGAAAATAATGGTATTGCCATTGAAATCACGGATAAAGCTGTACAATGGTTGGCCGAGGCCGGGTATGATCCGCAGTTCGGTGCTCGTCCGGTAAAACGGGTTATTCAACGTACTTTGTTGAACGATTTGTCCAAACAGATCCTTGCCGAGGAAGTCTCCAAAGATAGTCGTATCATGGTAGACGTGAAGGATGATAAAATTGTTTTTGAAAACAAATAAATAGTTCGTAAGGTTTTGTTAAGCCCATAAGGCCATGGAAGTGGTTTTATGGGCTTTTCTTATTTTAAAGACCGAACAATATAAAGCATAAATTTTTTCGAAAAAGGGCAATAGCTCGTTTGTAATGGGTCTTTACGCTTGACTCGGCGATGTTTAATTCTTTAGCGATGTCGGGAATGGTTTTGTGGTCGACAACGTGTTTTAGCAATACTTCTTTTTGCTTTTCAGGTAACTGGGAAAGGATTTCGTTTAAACGATGCTGTAATTCTTCGTCAGGTTCTTCATCCGTTATATTTGAAAATAGCATCGCTTCGATAATTTTATCTTGATTGTTATCCTGAATCTTGAGGTTGCGAATGTATTTCAAGCAAGCGTTTTTGACATACGTGAGCAGGTAGGCGATGATGTTACGTTCACCATCGTATTTATCTAAATTGCACCATAACGTGAAATAGGCTTCTTGAACAAGGTCTTCTGCTTCATTCCAATCATAGAGATAACGCATGGCATAATGTCGTAGGTTTGAAAAATATTTGATATATAGTATACGAAACGCTTCTTCGTCATGTTTTTTTATCCTTCGACCAAGTTCTTGTATGTCCAAATGAGGTTTCACCATATGCCAGATTTTGAATACAAATCTAAGTTATATTTCGATTATCTGCAAAAAAATAAAAAATCTTGTCCCCCGTTTTAAGGGTGAATGGTTATTGCTTTTGAAAACATTTTGATGACTATGGGACATGATGAATATATAGATTGGAAACTATTGGTGTGTCGCATGAACGGGGAATTATCTAAGGAGGAAGAACAGAAGTTTTTGACGTGGCTTGCCAAGGATACCCGACGAAAAGCGTACTATGAGAGGATGGTTGCCGAATGGAACAGTGATACTATCCGTGAGAGTGATATGTCACGGGAGTTGGCAAAATTGGATCAGTTCCTTTATCTGCAGAGGAAGAAAGGGCATCAGGTAATGTTGCGTAGGCGATGGTTGAAATGGAGTGTGGCGGCCGTATTGCTTGTCGGGTTGATCAGTAGTGTGTATATGCTACAACGTATGCGAGTTGAAATCCTCGAGAAGACATCGGTTGCAGTTATTACTCCGGGGAAAAGTAAGGCTATTTTGATTCTGTCTGATGGGACAAGTGTGAACCTTGATCGTGGTGTGGATAGCACGGATACATTCATCGGTGTGGCAAAAATCAAGAGAAACGAGGGAACCATTTTGTTTGAAGAAGACAGGAGAGGGACTGAAATGGAATATAATACAGTGATAACGCCCAAAGGGGGAGAGTACCATGTCGTGTTGAGTGATGGAAGTAAAGTTTGGTTAAATGCTGATTCAAAATTAAAGTTTCCGGTAAATTTTGGAGAGGGAAAACGGGAGGTATTTCTTTCCGGAGAGGCTTATTTTGAGGTCGTGCATGACGAAGGGCATCCCTTTGTTGTAACAACGGATTTGGGAAATGTCAGGGTGTATGGTACGCAATTTAACGTGCGGCGTTATGTTGATGAAGAGGGAATTAGAGCAACCTTGGTGGATGGAAGTGTCGGCTTTGCTAAAAATGGGCAGAAAGAAGATGAATACATAAAAATAGAGCCTGGCTATCAGGTTCGTTACGAGGAAGGGCAGGAGGTTGTTGTTCAAAAAGTAAAAGTATATAATGAGATTGCTTGGAAAAATCATCAATTCAGTTTTGAACGGAAACCGTTGGATGAAATCATGAAAGATTTCATGCGGTGGTATGATGTGAATATTACTTTCGAAGACGAATCCTTGCATGAGCTTTATTTTTCGGCAACATTGAATCGTTATGGGAATATTGAAACTTTGTTGCGATTTTTTGAGGCAGGGTATGATATTAAGTTTGAGATAAATGGTAAGAATATAAAGGTGAGGAGAAAATAAAAAAGTACGAGTTGAAAGTTTGGCGACCTGAACCCGTACAATTTATTGATACATATTATTTAACATGTAAACATTTCAAAGGTATGAAAAAAAATCAATTTGACAGGAGAGGAGTTCCTGTTAATTTTAGAAAAACGTGTCGAATTATGAAAACGTATGTTATTTTCACACTATTTTTCACGTTGTTCATTTCAAGTGCTGTTTTTGGACAAGTGAAAACAGTGACATTGAACGTGAAATCGGAATCCGTAAGTGATGTTTTGATTCGTATTAAGGATATTACGGGTGAGCAGATTATTTTTAACGAGAATCAGTTGGAAAAAGTGATATGTCAGAACATCTCCTTGAAAGATGCCCCGGTAAAGGATGCCATTGATGCGGTATTGAAGGGAAAAGGTTTTAGTTGCGAGGTGATTGACGGGGTGTACGTTATTAAGCGTGTGACAGAAAAACAACAGGTGAAGGCTTTAAAAATCACGGGTAAAGTCACCGATAGCGGAAAGAATCCACTGCCGGGGGTTACTGTACGAATAAAAAATACGAACATAGGAGTTGCCACGGATATGGATGGTAATTACACGATTACCGTGGCAGAGGGAAATGAAAAGCCCGTGTTGATATTCTCGTTCGTGGGAATGAATACGCAAGAGATTGCTTATGCCGGCAAAGATGTTATAAACGTTACATTGCAAGATGAGGCTTCTGAGATTGACGAGGTTGTGGTTACCGGTATGTTTACTCGTAAGACTGAAAGTTATACGGGGTCGGCTAAGACTTATAAGACTGAAGAGTTAAAAGAGATCGGGAATCAAAATATACTTCAAAGTTTAAGTGCTTTGGATCCATCATTTGTAATTGCTGATAACAACTTGATGGGGTCGGATCCTAATACTCTTATGGATGTCACTATTAATGGAACAACGAGTATTACCGGTTTGTCAGATGTTTATTCGGCTACGGCCAATCAACCATTGTTTATATTGGACGGGTTTGAAGCAACATTGCAGGATATTTCAGATTTGAATATGGATCGAGTTGAAAGTATTACGATACTGAAAGATGCTGCATCTGCTGCGATTTATGGAGCTAAAGCCGCTAACGGAGTAATTGTTGTGGAAACCAAAAAGCCCGAGGCGGGGAAATTGCGTTTTAGCTATAATGGTAATTATCAAGTAGCTTGGGCAGATTTAACAGATTATAATTTGATGAATTCAAGCGAGAAACTTGAATTTGAACGTTTGTCTGGTCATTATGGTACATTAGATGAACATGGCGAGATTCTAGATGATGCTAATCGTGCACTTTATTATAAACGGCTGGCACGTGTAGTTGCCGGTTTAAATACTTATTGGTTGGATAAACCGTTGCGTACGGCTTATACTCACGAGCATTCTTTTAATATCGAAGGGGGAGATGCGATTTTTCGTTATGGTTTAACTTTTCGCTACAAAAACAACCAAGGGGTGATGAAAAAGTCTGAACGGCAGAATGTTGATGGTACGATCAATTTACTTTACAGGGTTGAAAAATTCAATTTAAGCAATCAAACGACAGTCGGATATACCTTTGCTCCTAATAATGTAGTACCTTTTAGTTCATTTTCCCGTATGAATCCATATGAATCACCATACGATGAAAATGGTGAAATTTTGAAAGTTCTTGAAGAAAAATCGGTGTATAATCCGTTATGGGATTTTGTTCAGAAAAGCTATAATAAAAGTGATGCTTTTGATTTTAGAAATAATTTTATTCTTGAATATCGTCCCTTATCGGGGATGCGGGTACAGGGAAAGTTTGGTTTGACTACTTCAAGAAATACCGAAAAAGCATTCCAATCGCCTTATGCTACGGATTTTATAGGAACAGAAACCTCCAAACAAGGTTCATATAGTCATACAGAATATAGACAGACTTCTTATGATGGTAGTGTGCTTGTCAGTTATGGGAATTCTGTTGAAGAGCATACTTATAATTTGATTGCAGGGGCACAGTTGACAGACACCAAAAGTATCAGTGAGAGTTTTCAAACTATAGGATATATTACCGATCAATTCTCCAATCCGAATTTTTCTAATAGTTACCCGGAAGGAGATCGTCCTAGCTCAAGTGTTGACAAACAGCGGTCTGCGAGTTTTTATTTGAATGGTAACTATGCTTATGATATGAGATATCTGTTGGATTTTAATTTACGTAGTGACGGGGCTTCCGTTTTCGGAGTCAATAATCCTTTCTCTACGACTTGGTCCTTCGGAGTAGGTTGGAATGTACACAACGAAAATTTCTTGAATGACAATAGTGTTATTAATTATTTGAAGATACGTTATTCTTTGGGAAATCCGGGAAATCAAAATATCGAGGCTAAAACGGCTAACAGCGTGTACACGTATTATACTTCATATCAAAATATGTTTGGCTTGGCTTCAGTAGTAAGTAAATGGGGAAATAAAAATTTGAAATGGCAACGGACTCAGACCCATAATGTGGGTTTTGATCTAGAACTCTTCAATTCAAGGCTACGGTTAACAGCTGATTATACGTATAAAGATAGCGATCCGATCTTGTTGACAATTTCTCAGCCGGCATCAACGGGGGCAAGCTCTGTTCCAATGAATATTGGAGCTACTAAGAATAACAGCTACTCGTTGATTGCTAGTTATCAGATAATACAGAAACGAGATGTAAAATGGATGGTGAATGCAAATTTGTTACATACAAAAACGACTTATTATAAGATAGGTGATTTGCTTGAAAGCTATAATGAAGATGGACAGGAAAATCAATCTCTTTTGCGTTACTATGATGGTGTAAGTTCTACCGCACTTTGGGCAGTGAAGTCGATGGGTATTGATCCTATGACGGGTAATGAGGTCTTCCAACGGAAAGATGGTTCTTATACGTATGATTTGGATACTTCTGAAGAAGTTATCGTGGGAGATTCTAATCCTGATGTTGAAGGAAATTTCGGGTCTACGGTTCGTTATAAAGGTTTTTCTTTTAGTGTTAATTTCCGCTATCGCTATGGAGGACAGATCTTTTTGTCAACATTATTCAATAAGATTGAAGGGTTAAGTGGTGATGATTTGCAATACAATCAAGATAAAAGAGCCTTGTACGATCGATGGCAAAAGCCGGGAGATGTGGCAAAATTTAGGCGAATCAATGATGTCGCGAAGACAAAAATGTCGAGTCGTTTTGTCGCAGATGATAATACTTTGGAATGTAAGTCTATTTCACTAGGGTACGAATCGACACAGGCTACTTGGTTGAAACCAATGGGGATATCTTCTTTTTCATTTCGCGTTTATATGAATGATATTTTCCGGCTTTCAACGGTTAAGGAGGAACGCGGTCTTGATTATCCATTTCAACGGGCGGTTTCGGCATCATTGAGTATTCGATTTTAATTAAAAGAAAATAAATGTTATGCAAACAATAAATTATATAAAACATTTGATTTTGGTATGCATTCTCGTTTTTGTGTTTGCATCCTGTAATGATTGGTTGGCGGTAGATATGGAGGATGGTATGCTGGAGGATAAGCTTTTTGAAAGTAACGAAGGTTTTCAAAGTGCATTAAATGGAGTGTATAATCGGTTAAACGAAAATTATGCTTCAACATTAACCATGACGGTGCTCGATGTGATGGCTCAGTACTATGATGTCCGTCAAAATAGTGATCATTTGTTTCATGTTTATGCTAATTACGAATTTTCGGAACCATCTTTCGAGAATACGAGCGACAATCTTTGGATGCGTCAATATTCACAAATAGCTAATTTGAACACCTTATTAGCTCATATCGATTCGGAAAATTCTGCAATTAAAGAGATATATTACCCGTTTATCAAGGGGGAAGCTTTGGGATTACGCGCATTTCTCCATTTTGATTTGATGCGGATTTATGGTCCTATTTATAGTGTTGATACGGAGAATGAAATATGTATTCCCTATCAAGAGACCGATTCTAAAGAAATACAGCCTTTATTACCGGCTAAGGAAGTTATGGGAAAAATCATCCGTGATTTAAATGATGCGGCAGATTTGCTTAAAGAAGACCCCATTCGTACAGAGGGTGTGATGGCAGAGGATTCAAAAGATTTGAATGAAACGAATGATTTTCGTTACAGGCAATATCGTTTGAATTTTTATGCTGTAAAAGCCTTATTGGCTCGGGTCTACTTATGGATAGGAGACCGGAATAATGCATTGCTTGTTTGTAAGGAGTTGATAGCAGAAAATGAAGAAAAACTGATATTCCCTTGGACTTCTAGAACTGATATTGTAAACTCTACATCTCCGGATCTGTTATTTTCAACAGAGGTAATATTTGGTTTGTATAATACTAGTCGAGTGAATTTGTTTAATTCTTACTTTAAGAATACCACGACTATTAATAATGCTCTCGTGTTTAAAGGAGAAAGATTGAATGATGCTTCGAGTAAGTTACCGTATTATTTTTCAGATGAAACGGATTATCGTCGGGGGGCAAACTTCTGGAGTGAAGAGACGTTGGAACAGATGACAAGTACAGGAAATACTTCTCAACCGTCGATATGTTTTCATAAATATGCTGATGTCTCGGGAGCTATAAAGCCGTATCGTTACATGATTCCGCTGATCAGAATGAGCGAAATTTATTTAATTGCGGCAGAATGTTCAGATGACTTCACCGAATCTATCGCCTATATCAATAAAGTTCGTAATAATCGAAATTGTGTGAATATCGAATTGCAGTCAAGTGATACGGAAGAGACTATTCGTCAGTATATCACGTCTGAATTTATGCGAGAGGTAATAGGGGAAGGACAATTGTATTTTTATTATAAACGATTAGCCATGGAAGAGATTTTATCGGGGACTGAATTTAGTGAAGAAGGGTGGACTGAGAGTATGTATTTGCAGTATTATGAATGGCCTTTGCCTAAAATCGAAACGGATCAACGTGTTAATTAAATAGGGAAAAGAGATGAGAAAATATTTATATTATTTGGGTATTTTGATAGCACTGCTATTGACTTTGAATAGTTGTGAGAAAGAGATGATGGATTATGAAGGTGAAGATGCTTTGTATTTTGATGTTCGATCTTCAATCGGTGCACATGAATTTTTTACGGCCGTGTCTTTTGGTGATGTCATGGAGAGTGACATTGATATCGAATGTCGTGTTATGGCTTCCGGATATCCTAAGACTTATGACCGGGAATTTAGTGTGATTGCTAATCCGGACAGCACTACAGCTCAAAATGAGCGTGACTACGATGGATTGAAAGATACGTACGTTATAAAGGCTGGGGAATGCGAAACCACGATTAAATTGACAATTCATCGTTCGGAAGAGATGTTGAATGATACGCTTGTTTTGCAATTGGAACTTCAAGATAATAAGTATTTTAAGTTATTGTATACTGATTATGAAGATAATCCTGGAAGTTATTCTCCCATGGCTAATGATGAATTTTCTAATAACCATAATGCTAGTTTTCATAACATTTATGTGTACGATGTGGTAACACAGCCTAAGGGGTGGTGGAAAGGATTGTTTGGGGTGTTTTCGGTTAAAAAATGGCGTTTAATGATGTCTGTGACGGGGACAGTTATTGATGATTATGCTAATATTACTGCGGCGATGCCGATGAATCGGGCAAATGCGATAGATGAAGCGTTTGGTAAATACTTACTAGAGATGGCTAAAAGCCGCGAGACAGTGGTACTTGATGAGGATGGTACAATGATGTATACAAAAGCCGTTAAAACACTAGGAGGGTCATCTGCATGGTCAGCAGGAACAAAGCCTGAAAATTATTATAAATAAAGAATTTACGTATGAAAAAAAATAAAATGTATGCGATATTTATCGTTTTAAGTATTGTTGGTCTCCTATTTTCTTGTGTTGAAGATAAGGGATCAAAAATCACGTTAGATATTAATGAAATTGAGATTTCCGGCATAGAATTTCAGTATGACAAGACATCTTATTTTGATACTCTTAAAGTTTCTCCTGTGATAGATTGTTCTTTGGAAGGTTTTTCCGAGGATAATTTGGAATATGCTTGGTTCTTCTGCCAAAATTCCGAATCTCTGAGCAATCATAAGCATGAGCAGATAAGTTCGGAACGGGATTTGGTGTATAAAGTGAATGTCCCGCCTGGAATGTATACGATTTATTTTCAAGTGACGGATAAAAGTACGGGTGTAAAATACGATCATTCTTTTAGTCTGTATGCTACGAGTCAGTTTGTTCGTGGTTTTTATCTTTATGGAGATAAATCGGACGGTACTGTAGGGTTGGATTTTGTGAGTATGCCGATGGGGAAAGATACTACTTTGATAAAAGATATTTTTATTAATTCTTTACAAATCAAAGGGGCAAAAGATTTGATTTTCACGGGACACAAAGATAATGGATATAATGCTTTATGGGCCGTCACGCGGGACAATCAGTATTCGATAGAATACAGCGCTCAATTAGAACGGGTGGATGTTATTCAAGATCAAAAACTTGAAGACAGAATTTATCCGACGTTGTCTTCTGTGCAAAGACCTTTTCATTTAATGAATATTTGTCCGGGAACTTGGGGACCCAATTGTATCAGCTTGAGTGGAGAAGCTCGAATGAGACTAATCGTCACGGAAAATGAAATCTTCACGGGTAATATGGCACTTAGTGAAGCTTATGGAAATCCGATCAACAGGGATAATGCCAATACAGATCAATTATTTAAACCTTATCCGGTAGCTTTTTATTCTGCGGCGGAATCTTCGGTGTCATACGTTTGTTTTTTTGACATGACCAACCATTGTTTTAAAAAGCCTGGACATAGAATTATGTCGAGTGCAACAAAGTGTGATAAGCCTTCAGTTGATTCTGAATTTCCTTTTTATTTCGACCAAAATAAATATACCCCGGTTCGGCAGATTGTTTACGGGGAAAATGGTTATGGAAATAATGGACGTTCGTATGCTTTGATGAACGATGCTGACGGAAATTATTGGGTTTATGCATTTACAGCACCGATGGAGTATGCATCTGATCCGATTAAGCATTATGCTAGCCAGATTGATTTGTCGGTTGCTACAGATTTTGCCCGTGCAGCGCATTATGCTTTCTTTTCTGAACAGATGATCATTCTATATAGTGTGGGAAATCTGTTATACGCTTATGATTATAACCGCCATGATCTTCAAGTGATTGATATGGGAGCGGAAATCACGTATCTTGCCATGGAACATCAGTCTACCTTGTCTCCAAGTGATTTTATTGTTGCTACTTATGACGATTTTGAAAAAGGTGTCGTTAGAAAATATTCCATAGCGGATGATGTGAATACAATTAAAATAGTTCCTTATGAAAGAGCCGTCTGGGGAACCGATTTGAAAGTGGTAAAAATTATATGGAAGTATTCAAATTATTGAATTTACCATGAAGAAGATCATGTTGATAGCATTTGTTTGTGTCTTGAACTTAGAAGTTTGGGCACAAACGAATTTTCGAACTTTCGGTTATGCTGAGGCTCTGTCAGTAGCAAAAGAGGAAAACAAAAAAATCTTTATTGATTTTTATACTGACTGGTGTGCTCCTTGTAAACGAATGGCGAAAGAGGTGTTTCCGCAGGAAAAAGTCGGTGATTATTTGAATGCACTGTATGTTTGCCTTCAGTTAAATGCAGAAAGAGAGGGTAAGGAACTTGCAAGGAAATTCCATATAGAGGCTTATCCGACTTTTGTTGTGATTGATACCTTGGAACAGAGTGTATTTCGTATCGTAGGCGCCATGGATGCCGATAGGTTCATTATCGAGATGGAAAAAAATTCTAATCCAGAATATTCTCCTACTCGTGTTCGCAAGCGTTATCTTGGAGGAGAACGAACTCCTCGTTTGGTGGAATATTATGTCTCGGATTTAATGAGAGATGGTAAATACGCAGAAGGAGCTAAAACCATTGAAGATTATTTTGCATCTTTATCTCAAGAACAGCGTATGTTAAAAGAAAATATGTTTATCTATTTACGTTATACGTTGGATTGGAGTAGTCCTAGGGCTCAGTTTTTTCTTAAGCATCGAAAAGATTTTGATTCATCGTTAGAAGACAAAATGAATAGGCATATTGTTTTTTTGTATAAAAATGAGGGAAAGCGTTATTCTTTAGGTTCGCTTCCAGAAAATAATGTATTTGATAAAAAACAATATCGACAATGGAAACGGTATGTTGTTCTTTTACCTGAAGAGGAGCGAGAAGCATTTGAACCTGTTTTCCGGTTAATTGAATGTCGTGCGAATGGAAATTTAAAGAAATATATCAAGGTCTGTGTATCAGAATTTGATAAATTGGATTCCCGTAACCAAGCAATATTGACTGACCATGTAGACAAGTTGATTGAGCATGAAAATCATGTTTCTTTGAAACGTGCTGCAAAATATGTACGAAAACATTTAAATAAATTGCAACAAGAAACAGCCGTTTTTTCTGCCAAATTTTTAGAAGAAGTAGATAGGGTGTTGGGTGAAAAAAAATAAAGTGTTAATAAAATTCCGGTTGGGAATTTCCCAGCCGGAATTGGTGTCAAAAATTGTTACGTTAGCTTTGCAATAAAAAGCAAGGATCATTTGACCATAAAATCGTCACACTTTTACGAGTGGGTTACACTCAAAAAGAAATTAGTATTTCTCTAGGGAAGGACAAATCAATTATTAGTAGAGAGTTAAAACGTAATAGCATCAAGCGAGGGGTTTATCTTGCCAGATCGTTAGAGTGGTGGGGAAGAAAGGCATTCCCATGGTAAATCATGAAATGATCTATTGTTTTATCTGCTCGAGCAAGAGGGTCTTATTCAAGTATATATACGGCACGATTAATAGAAGGTCAAGAGTGAAATTATAATTTGATACTCCCCAAAAGAGATTTTTCCTATTTTTGAAATGAAAAGTTGCATTGGCGAGTTGAATCTGCTGAAATGAAAAGAGAATTTTGATTTTTGACGGGAATGTCTATCTTTGCATAAATCATAATTATCGATTTAGATTTTTATAATGGTATATAGTGAATCGGAGATTATACATGAACTGGAGGCGGGAAATGAAAACTGTCTGAATATGCTTTTTGATAATTATTATCGGGCATTGTGCGTGTATGCGTTTCGGTTTGTTTCAGATGGAGATGATGTGGAGGATATTGTGCAAGAGGTGTTTGTCTCATTCTGGATGAATAAAAAAAGAACTGTTTTTTCCGGTTCCCTTCGTTCTTATCTTTTCGGGGCAGTAGCTAAGGCCGCGGCTAAATTTGCTACACGTCGAGCAAAGATCATGTTTGACGACGTGGAAAAATATGTCGATCAATTTTTAGAAGAGTTAGGGGATTATGATGAGAACGAGTTCACTCGATTACGTGATAACGTCTATGCCCGGGTGGAAGCTTTGCCCGAAAAGACAAAAAATATATTTAAAGCTGTAGTGTTGGATAATATGACTTATCAGCAAGTGGGGGAACGGTTTGGAATAACCGTGAATACCGTAAAAACAATGTATTACAGGGCGTTGAAACAGTTAAAAGAAGAGTTGGGAGGGAATGCCGTGGTATTGTTTTTTATTCTTCAACGATAAATTTTTACTCGTAAATTTGTTAAAATTATTCTTCCTGCAATTTTCTTAAAAAAAATTGTCATCTCTTTTTCGATTTTCTGGTATATAAAAGAAAAGAGATTGAGATGAACGATAAAATTTGGCAATGGATTGGTGATTATTGCTCCGGACTTCTGGATAAGAGCGAGGAACAGAAGTTGCGCGTGTGGATGGACGAGGCGGAGGAAAACAAACAACTTTTTATGGAGGGGGTGAAAATGGTGCGGGAGTATCAAATGGTTGTTCGTTCGGGTAATAATGCCTCGGATTCATTGAAACATATACATGAAAAGATCAGGGCTCGTAAGAGAAGGCAGTTATGGATTCAGATTACAGCCGTGGCTTCTGTTGTGATCTTGTTCGCATTATCATTTGTATTTTTTTATACTCCGAAATCAGAAGAAATATCTCCCGTGTTGGCGAAGGTACATGCCGGAGGAACGAAAGCGACTCTGATTGTGGCAGATGGAATACAAGTCGATTTGACACAAGATAATTTGCAAGAGATAATCGGGCAGTATGGGGCTACTGTTTTGAAAGATAAAAAGAATGAATTGCGATATGATAACGTGGAGGTAAATGACGAGATAGAAGAGAAACCGATATATCACACCATTTCGGCTCCGGTTGGAGGGGAATACCATTTCACGTTGGCAGATGGAACGATGGTGTGGTTGAATTCATCTTCACGGCTGACATTTCCCACTCGTTTCACGGGAGATGTGCGAGAGGTTCTTGTTGAGGGTGAAGTGTATTTTGACGTGAGACATGACGAGAATAAACCTTTTGTCGTGCGGATAAATGATGTGAGCGTGCGAGTGTTGGGAACGAAATTCTGTGTTTCGGCTTATCCAGAAAATGAAGGGATTATGACAACTTTGGAACAAGGGGCTGTGCAAGTAACATTTGGAGGTAATCAGGTCGTATTAAAACCGGGATATCAGGCCGTGGTCGATCAACGTTCTGGAACTATCAGCCAACGTGCTGTGGAACTTGCTCTGTACACCTCGTGGGTACAGGGAGTATTTGAATACGAAAATATGGAATTGGATGATATTGTGGTGCAATTGGCCCGATGGTATGACGTACAATTTACTTTTTCGGCATCAGAATATAAAAAGCGTCGTTTTACCGGGGTGATACGAAAATATGAAGATTTGAATGATGTGCTAGATATGATAGAAAAAACGACTAACGTAAAATTTATTATCAATGGAAAAAATGTTACAATAACTTCAGTGACAAGGTGAAAGAAATACGAAAACGGGAAATGTTCCCAGCATTCCCCGTTTCATGTTGAAAATTTAATAGCAGCCTTCGGTAAAAGGCTACGTTTATTAATCAAAGTATCCAAATGTATGAAAAAAAGACGAATTTCTACACAATCCTCTCCTGAAAATGCGAGGGGCAAAATTTATTTAGCAATGAGATTGACTTTGCTTTTAACTATGTTTTTCTCTTTCACGGCAATAGCCAGTGTATCGTCACAATCCGTGACGTTGAAATTAGAGAATGCAAGTCTCAGAGAGACGATTAAAGAGTTGAAGAACCAAACGGGAGTTTATTTCGTGTTTAACGAGGAAGAGATCGCGAATTTGAACGTGAAACTTAATATGGTTCTGACGAATGAACCTTTCGAGAAAGCGTTGGATCGTATTTTCGAAGGACTACCTTTGAGTTACGAGTATGCAGAGGGAGTGGTGATTGTGAAACCGACACCACAAAAGAAAGATGATGTTAAATTGAAATTGATTAAAGGGAAAGTGGTTGATACGGATGGAATGCCTCTTCCTGGGGTTTCCGTTGTCGTGGAAGGAACCACTCGCGGGGTCGCATCGGATGTGAATGGATTATTCCAGATGATGATTGAAAATAAGGTCGGGCAAAAATTACTTTTTTCTTTTGTGGGGATGGAGCAAAAAGTAATTACCTGGCAGGGACAGGATTCTTTATATGTAGTAATGAAGTATTCTGCGGTGGATGTGGATGAGGTCGTTGTGACTGGGTATCAGACGTTAAACCGGAGAGAGTCGGCCAGTGCGGTTTCGGTAGTGAAAACTGATGATATTTACATGGCAGGGGCTGCTTCTATCGATCAAATGTTGCAGGGACAAGTTCCTGGCTTGATGGTTATGAATACTTCCGGGGAGCCAAGCGCTACGCCTAAAATTCGTATCCGGGGTACTTCAACGATTAACGGGAACAAGGCTCCCGTGTGGGTGGTTGATGGAGTGATTCTGGAACAAGACGTTCCGATTACGGCCTCGGAGTTGAATAGTGAAGATGCCGAATATTTAGTAGGTAATGCTATTTCGGGGATTAGCCCGCAGGATATAGAGTCTATCACGGTTTTGAAAGATGCTTCGGCCACGGCGATTTATGGGGTAAAAGCTGCGAACGGAGTGATCGTGTTGACGACGAAAAAAGGACGTGCGGGGAAACCGACAGTTTCATACCATGGAGAGGTGGTTTTAAACGAACGTCCTTCTTATCGGAATTTTGATCGTATGAATTCAGCAGAACGTATGCAGTTGTCCAAGGATATTTTCGAGCAAGGATTGTCATATAATTCAAATATATCATTGGACCCGGATGATTCTTACGAGGGACTATTGAACGAGTTGATCAATCGCCGGATGTCGAAAGAGGAGTTTGCACTTCGGTCAAAGGAGATGGCGAATCGTAATACGGATTGGTTTGACGTGTTATTCCGTAACGCAGTAACTCATTCGCATAATTTGAGCATTAACGGTGGTTCCGAGGCGACAAAATATTACTTCTCTGCAGGTTATAATAATAATCAAGGAGGTGCAAAAGGTTCTGTTAGCGAGCGTTTTACAACCTTGGCTCGTGTGGATGCATCCGTGGGTAAGTATGTGAATTTTATGGCGAAAATTGATTTCAGTACGACGAAAAATGAAGGTTATTCGGTTGTAAATCCGTTTAGCTATGCGTATAATACTTCTCGGACTGTGCAGCCGTACGAGGAAGACGGGGGATATCACTTTTACAAGAAAGATTCGAAATACTTGTATAACGTGTTGAACGAGTTAGCAGAAACAGGTAAGGAAAGTAAATCGAATGATTTTAATGCATTATTAAATTTGAATATAAAATTGTATGACGGACTATCTTACCAAGGAACTTTCTCTTATCATAATTCTTCAACGAATCAGCGGGATTGGAAAACAGAAGAATCCAGTAGTGTCGCTTCCATACGTACCTATGATTACAAGCAATATGATGAAAATGATGATGAATATTGGAAGTCTCCTCTACCATACGGAGGTATTTTGGAACAGGGAAACACGACGAAAACAGGCTATACGGTGAGAAACGGTTTAAGCTATGTTAAAGTTGTAGCCGATGTTCATGATATGAATATCATTGTCGGTTCTGAGTTGCGAGGAACGAAGTACGAAGGGGTACGTTCGACGGGGTATGGTTGGACACCTACTTATGGAGAGCGATTTATGCCAGTACATACGGATAATTTTGTAAATAACTATATTGACAGAATGCTTCCGACGAATACGAATACGATTTCAAGAGTTGCTTCATTTTTTGGCTCGGCAACCTATACTTATAATAATCGTTACGTGATGAATTTCAATATTCGTTCGGATGGAGCGAATAAGTTCGGAAGTAACCCGAAATATCGGTGGTTACCCACGTGGTCAATTGCGGGTAAATGGCTATTGACGAATGAAGGTTTTATGTCCCAATTTGCCGATAACGGACATTATGTTTCTGTAAGAGGTAGTTACGGTATTCAAGGAAATATTCATGATGATGCTACTCCTAACTTGATTTTGGAAGTCGGGAACAGAAATACAACAAGTAATTTGGATCAATCTACGATCTACCGTTTGCCTAACCCGGATTTACGATGGGAAAAAACGACTTCTTGGAATGTGGCTGCAGATTTCTCTCTTTGGCATGGAAGGATTTCAGGTAGTTTGGATGTGTATAAAAAGCATACTGAAGATTTGATCATTGAAAAAACGGTAGCAACATCTAACGGGAAATCACGTTTGTACATAAATGCCGGTGAGATGGATAACCAAGGATTTGAAGGTAATTTGAGCGTGGAGATCATTCAAAGAAAGAAGTTGAATTGGAGATTTAATGTGAATTTCGGGAGAAATACAAGTGAAGTGACTTTGGCAAACGATGAATTTTACAGCGATTTGGAGGTCATTAATAAAATGTTGGATGGTAATTTAGCAATCAAGGGCGAGAAGTTAGGTTCAATGTACTCCTTCCGTTATGGGGGATTGTCTAGTGAAAACGGATATCCGTTATTCTACGGGAAGGATGGTAAATTGTGGCATACAGCTGACCCGAAACGCATGGAGCTGGTGAAAAGCGGATCTATTTATCCGGATCTTTCAGGAGGATTTGATACTCAATTGACGTTTGACAGGCGTTTATCGCTATCCTTAGGTTTCACGTATAATTTGGGAGGGGTGAAACGTTTGCCGAGAGTGTATGCTGATAAAGGTTATGCGTTGAATCCGGTTGCCAATGTATCTACGAATTGGAAGAATAGATGGAGAAAGCCTGGGGATGAAAAATATACGGATATACCTGTTTTGTACAATGATAGAGTGGCTTCGGGTTTTGATCGTAATGTTTCAGCCGAAGATCGGGGTGCTGTTGAAGAGTGTACCTATTTCTATGATTTGTCTGATCTCCGCGTGGCGAAAGCTGATTTCTTGCGTTTGCGTTCTGTCGGGTTAAGTTATATTATGCCTGAAAAATTATTGAAGGGAGTTGGGATCTCTTCCATGATGATTCGTTTCCAGGCTTCAAACTTGTTCGTGTGGGCGCATAAGGATTGGAAGGGGCTTGATCCGGAGACTCCGGAAGCGAATATTCCGATATTACCTTCTTATAGTTTGGGTATTAATGTTTCATTTTAATAAGAAGTGATTATGAAAAGATTTGTAAAGATATATACCTATTGGCTTTTAGGAATACTTTTGTTCACCGGGTGTGACGATTATTTGAAAGAGGATTCGGGAGATTTGTTGATCCCGGGGAAAGTGGAAGAGTTTTTACCAATGTTGTATAGAGAGGGTTTCCCGAGGAATTTTAATGACGAAGTAGCTTGGTTGTATTTGATGACGGATGACGTGGAGATGGGGCAATTGGAATTGGATCCGGAAGATGAAAGTTATGAAACTCAGGATAAAAATTCTTTAGATGCTTTGAGTGCGGGCGAAGGCGAAGAGCCTTACAAGTGGGAGAGAGAGATAAAAAATTATGCCGATAATTTTTGGGAGCGTCGTTACGGGAATATTTTGGCTTGCAATCTGGTTATAGATGCGTTACCGGAAATGAAGTATGTGGAAACAGATTCGGGAGTTTATAATTTTCTTGCGGCTCAGGCTTACGCCTTACGTGCTTATAATTACTGGTGTCTGGTGAATTCGTACGCTTTGCCTTGGTCGAAAGAGAATCTGGACAAACCGGGAGTGATAATCCGTACGGAGCCACAAATTGATGTATCGGCAAGAGGACGTTCATCTATCCGGGATGTGTATGATTTGATTAACGGGGATATTGAGAAAGCGGAAAAATACATCAATGTGGCCACGTTTGATGGAAATATACACCGGCTTTCCGAACCGGCGATTCTGTTACTAGCTTCTCGTATTGCATTATTTCAAGAAAATTGGGATGAGGTGATCCGGACCGGTAAATTGTTTTTGGCTCAGAATTCCGTTATTCTGAATTTGAACGATCAGGACACGACGTTATTCGGAACGGAGAAAGGGCTTAGTAATAAGATATTTACCATGATGGATGGAACTGTAAATAAGGAAGTCGTTTTTACGTTCGGAACCGCTAGTTATTCTCCGTATCAATATTTATCAACCTCGGGGGCATTCTACGGATTGGGTTTCAGACCTTCGCATACTACGGATGAGTCTTTGATCCGCTCTTATGAAGAGGGAGATTTACGGAAAAAAGCTTATTTCTTGAAGGATATTCCGGCTAAAAAAGCAGAAAGTATGTGGGAAGAAGATAAACCTTATGAGTACAAGTATTATTATCCGATAAAATATCGTCAAATGTCGAATGTAACCTCTGCGAAACCAAGTGAAAATCTTCTCCATGAGAATTGGCGGAGCGTGGAGGTGATGTTAAATTTGGCGGAGGCCTATACGCGTAAGAATAACGAAGTGACCAGTGATGCCCTTGACTTATTAAATAATCTACGGCGTTGTCGTTTGAACCCGAAGGCATACGTGGAAAAAACGTCTGCGGACTTTCCGAATGCACAGGCTTTGTTGAAATTTATTTGGGAAGAACGACGTCGGGAACTTTGTTTCGAGGAGGCCATGCGTTTTTGGGATTTGCGGAGACAGGGAATGCCGGAGTTGAAACATAAGTGGTATTCAAGTTGGGATAGATACGAAACCTATACCTTGCCGCAAGGAAGTAAAAATTACGTCCTTTCAATTCCTCGGAGTGAACTTGATTATAACAATGGATGTCATGATAATGAGCGTGATTTGATACGGCCCGAGTAGTGATATTAAAAATTTATGAAGTATGAAAAAGATTGCAATATATTTAATAATGATCCTGTTTTTAGGAATTTCTTGTTCCGAGGATGTGAAGGTGAATCCTGAGTTAGCCGGTCCGTTATACGGTTTGACGAAAGGGGAACCGGGTTCTGTGGATGAGTTGATCTATGATACGTGGGAAGAGTGGGGTATGTATTATTTGTATAAATTTGAACCGTATGCTTTTCAGGTAGCGAATTGGAGTGGTTATTTTAATAAATGGTATACTCCTGTAAAAGAAGAAAATAAGGAGGTGATTCGGAAAATTATAAACCATATACAGGGTGGAATATTCGTGGGATTGGATAAAGACTTGGTGCAGGGAAGTTGGTTCGTGCGTACGTTTTTGTGTGATTCGCTTTGTAATGATTACGATTATAATCCGGAAAAGGTGGTGGATATCTACTTGGATAATGGAGATTGCATTATTCTAGCTGGCGTGGGGGATAAAATGAATAATTTTACAGATGAGGACTGGGATAAGTGGAAAGCGGGGTTGTCAAGTTTGTTGATTTCGCGCTTGTATTTGGGAGCAACGGAGCAACCTGATGATTTTTTTAACACGCGTATGAAGGATGCTAATGGTAAGGAAGTGAGGTGGATATTAGCACCTTGGACTGCAGACCCGACAGGCAAATATTCTCCCAATGTTTATACTTTTCGTTCGAATGGTTATGTTCGTTCGAAGTCAAGTTCCTTCCAAAGCGAGACGGTGAATATTGTTGACTACCAGACGGATTTAGCGGATTATATTTCTTTCTTGACGACCACGACAAAAACAGAGTTGGATTATAATTTTGAGGTATTCCCACGGATGTTGGAGAGGGCGGTTGCGTTGATTCCTTATTTACAGCGGGTATTATCGATGGATCTGGAAGCCATGCAAAATGCAAATTGTCCGGAGGATCCGGTAGGGACCGATTATTTTAAGAATCTAAAAAAATAATTTGTCTGTTAATATAGAAGATATGTTGAGAAAGACAATCGTGACATTGGTTTGTGTCGGATGCTGCGTGGCAGCATCCGCACAAACTAGTTTAGAAAGTTTGAAAGAGAAATATGAAGCTAACAAACGAGACATCGAGGTCGTGAAAGAATACGTGGAGGCTTTGGAGAAAGCGAAGAAAGGAAAGGAGGCCGAGCGGGTGACAAAGGAATATATGTATCGGTGTCCGGTGTTGCAGGTGGAAGATAAAGATACTTATTTGCTGTTAAATAAATATGTGTTCGCTGATCCTTATTCCAATGTTTTCGAGTATGGTATTTATGCCATGAAAAAAATGAAATGGGATCGGGAAGACATTCCCGCGGGGGAAGATAAAGCTACACGTTTGGAAAGACTTTTCAGGAGTTTGGGAAGTGGAGTTAGTGGTGACAATGAGATTGATAAGAGATACGAGGTGTTGATGATGTTGAGTCGGAATTTGAATAAAGAAATTGATAAACAATGTGAACCTTATTTGCAGGATAAACAATATGTTCTGCCATTGTATGATTCATTGAAGCTGGAACGATTGACATACCTTGTAAATAAGGGGCAATTATTGGGACAGGATGCAATGCGTTTAAAATTAGCTGTTAATAAAGCTTTGCATGCGGGGAATTACGCACGGGTAGTTAGAGATCTGGAGGTCGCTGCGAATTTGAATATGACAGATCTTCGAGATAATTATATTGTAGCGATTTTGACGGTACTTTCGGAAAGCACTTTAGATAAGGAATTAATAAATAATATATTGTCATTCGTGTTGAGGTTAAGAGATCGGGAAGAGACTGCAGGTGGTTCGACCAATTATTATAACTTGTTAGGTCGTTTGTACGCTCTTGTGGGAGACAAAGATAATGCTGATAAATATAAAAAGATGGGAGATGCCATAGAAGCGGAGCGAATGGAACGGTACAAGGATTTGTTTGAAGCAACCGGGTCTAATTAATCTGAAAATATGATGAAGAAACAGATAGTTGTAATGTTTGTCGTTTGGTTGTTTACGACTTGCAATTTATTGGATGTGAATGCTCAACAGTTTCGTGACTATGTAGTCATTACCTCGAAGGAGATGCAATCGGACAAGGCGTGGATGAAAGTGGTCGAGGTCTTGTCCAAGAGACATAAAGCAACCGTGTTATATTACGACAAACAGCTGCGAGAATTGTTGGCGGAGTTACGACGTTTAACTCCTCGTTACGTGGCCGTGGTGGAAAAACCGGAAAACCTTAATCGAGAATTCGTCATGGAAGGACATCGTTTGAGCCGGGAAATAGATGATGATATTTATGCGGATTACTTGTGGGGAATTATTACGGGGTATTCGGCGGCGGATGCTATGCGTATGGTGGAAAGCAGTGCTAAGCCTTTTGTAATCCGTACGGCGTTGAACACGACGGCAGAATTGAGTGACGGAAAATATTTTGATCGTTTTGCATTTATGAACGACGGGGGTACACCCGGTGGCTGGGGGGAGAAGACCACTCGTGATGGAGAAGTAAAGAGTGAACAGATCAATAAATGGGAGATTCTCGATAAATGGGTGGAGAAATATAAGGAAATTGATCCTGATTTGCTGGTAACCTCTTCGCATGCAACAGAGAAAAATCTTGAAATGCCGTTTACCGTTGGTAACTTGAAACCACGGGGAGGGCGGTTATATGCCGATTTCATGACTCCTGAGTTCCTAGACGGGACGGCTCATCCTAGAGTTTATTTTGCGGCAGGTAACTGTTTGATTGGAAATATCGATAATGACCCGGAGAGCATGGCTGTTGCTTGGTTGAGCGGAATGGATGCGACCTCCATGATCGGGTATGTTGTTACAACTTGGTATGGCCGGAATGGCTGGGGAGGGCTAAAGTATTGGGTCGCTAATGCCGGGCGATTGACCTTGGCACAGGCCGTTTATTTGAACCAGCAAGATATGTTGAGAACGGAAAACGAGTGGCATCCGAAAATGCTGACCGTAAATTATCCTTTTTCGGAAATAGAGTTCGGACAGAGGGAGATGTTTGAAAAACAATTTGAAACGGTGACGGGCCAGCAACCGACGAAAGATCAGATGGGATTTGTACATGATCGGGATGTTGTTGTTTTGTATGGAGATCCGGCTTGGGATGTAAAAATGCAGAATCCGAAACCGTTAGGTTATAAGGTGGATTTTAAAGTAAAAGGGAAACAATGTTTCGTGACGATCACGACTAATGAATATTTTGACGGGGGATTGATGAAAGGGGGGAAGCTGAAGCAAGAACACGTGACGGATATTCCATTTGCTTATTACTTTCCGAAACGTGTGAATAATCCGCGTTTGGCAGAGGGACAAAAATGGAAAGTTGCTGTGGCTGAGGATTTTTTATTGCTGTATGATTGTGATTTCGTGAAAAATGAAAAATATGTAATAGTATTGGATATAAACTAAAAGGGATTGTAAAATGAAAAGATTCGTATTGTTAGTGTTAATTTTAATCACTGGTTTAACCGTATTTTCTCAGGGAATAGAATTCCAGAAGGAGCGGTATGCAGAGGTGTTGGAAATGGCGAAAAAACAGAATAAGTTGGTATTTATAGATATATATACTTCTTGGTGTGGACCTTGTAAGCATATGGCGGATAATGTATTCCCGCAAGCTAAAGTCGGCGAATATTATAACGCTCATTTCTTGAATTTGCAATTGGATGCAGAAAAGAGTGAAGACGGGAAAATGGTTGCGAAAACATTTGGAGTATCTGCTTATCCCACTTTCCTTTTTGTTAACGGGGACGGGGAATTGGTTTACCGTTTCTTGGGGGGTAAAACCGTGGATATGTTTGTCAAGGAAGGAGAAAAAGCCGTGGATGCTTTTGCGGCTCGGCCGGAATTGAAGAAATACACGAAGAAGTATGAGGAAGGAAACAGAGATAAAGAATTCTTGAATCAGTATTTTATATTGAAAGATAGATCCGGTTTGGATTGTAGTGATGTGTTACTTGATTATTTTGCTTTGGTAGATGATAGTCAGTTGTTGGATTCAATAAATGTTCCGCGTATTGGTAAGATTACGGTCTTTGACAAAAAGTTAGCCAACCGATTTGTAGATGCGGCTTGTGTGGAGGCTGCTAATCCAGTGAAGGATAAAAAGCATTCTACTGCCGTGAATAAAGCCATTTGTACATTCTTGAGTGCTTGCGTTCAAAAGACAGCACAGGCTGATCAAGAAGAGAATTTCGAGGAAGTGTTGGCTTTGAAAGATCGTTTATTTAAAGCGACAGGAGCTAAAAATAGTGCCACAGCGGCTTCATTGGGAGGAGGAAATATTTATATCCCTTCAGAGCTATTGCGTTTAAACTATTATTCGGCTAAAAAGAAATTGGATAAGTTTAATCATCTTTTTATTAATTATATCGCAGAACTTCAAAAAAAATACGAGGGAAGTCGCGAGGAGAAAATAGCCATGCTTAAGGCTATGGAAGCCAAATTGAAAGAGGCCAAAGAAAGTGGAAATGAGGCGGAATATCAAGCGGCAAGGAAGCTAAATGCGATGATGTCTGCTTTTTCAAGTATTGATGATTACTATACTTCAACGAGTATGATCGAGAACGTGGAACGTTACGAAGAGATATATGAAGGAGAGAAGGATGCTGCATACAAGGATCGAGTTGCCGGTTGGTACGTGTTTTCACATCAGTTGAGTCCTTCTGCGAAGACGGCGGCATACGTGGCCGATAAGTTATTAGCCTTGGACAAAAAGGGGCAAGCGAAAGAAGTTTTGACCTTGGGATTGAAAGATGGAAGTTCTGCGGCGGGGGTTGAAGAGAGTGACGTGAAAGCTTGTCAGGCAAAATTGGATGAATTAAAATAATAGCATATTTGTAAATAGGATTGATTATGAAAAAGATTGGATTTATAGTACAATTTTTATGTTTGGCCTTGTTCTCGTTCGGGCAGTCGGCTGGCGACGGGATTCGTTTTATTGAAGGCGAGAAATGGGAAAATGTCTTGAAAATGGCCCAAGAGCAGGACAAATATATCTTCATGGATTGCTATACCTCTTGGTGTGGCCCGTGCAAGGCTTTAGCTAAAGATATTTTTACTCGTAAAGACGTGGGCGACTTTTTTAATGCGAATTTCATCAACGTAAAGTATGATATGGAAAAAGGCGTGGGGAAAGATTTATACAAACATTATAAATCCAATATCATCGGATTCCCGACGCTCCTATTGATTAACAAGGAAGGAAAAGTTGTACACCAGATGGCCGGGTTTCAAGAGGCGAATGTATTGATCGACGGGATGAAAGCCGGGATGGAAGGTAAAAGTTTGTTCGCTTATAAGGACAGATATGCGGCAGGAGAGCGTGAGCTTGCCTTTTTGAAAGATTATGTTGTCGCTTTGCAAGGAGCCTTTTTGAAGGATGATATTGAGAACATTGTGCTCGATTACATGAAAACGATACCTGTGGAAAAATTACAGGAGAAAGAAATTTGGGATTTCGTGGGTGCTTATATTAAAGATCCTTATTCTCCGCAATTTGACTACGTGATTTTTAATATAGACCGTTTGGCCAATAAAGTAAAGTTTGATCGTTATAGCGTGGAGAGACAACTGGGTTGGGCTTTGGAAAGAGCCGTGGATCAGGTGGTAGAGGTGAAGTTTGACAAGGATGGTGTACCTTTGCGCTTGGTTGATGCTGTGGGAAAAGTGGATACGTTGTTACGGTTAATTGATCGCGGAAATCTGAAACGTGCGGAAACGTTACGTGCCAAAATTAGGATTTATGAATTGGAATTGGCTCAAAAGTGGAATGAAATATATGAATGTCAGATGATGTATCGTGGTATAAAAGCTTTGGGATTCTCTGATCGTTATTTGGAGGAAACGGCTCAATATTTGGCCGCATATTGTCCGGATAAAGCCGTAATCGAAAAATATTTGACCTTAATCGAAAAATTGCAGCAAGAAGAAGACAAGGGGAGTTCTAAATTAAGATCTTATTATTACGGGACTCTTTCTGTTTTGCATGCTAAACTTGGTAATGCTGCAAAAGCGAAAGAGTTCAAAAAAATGGACGAGAAAATTAAAGCTGAGAAAGCGAAAGAGTTCGAGTCATTTTTGAAAAAATCGAATTAAATATAAATGGTACTTCATTTAGAAATAGTAAAATAATTACGAAGAATATGAAAAAGATTGTCAGTGGATTACTAATGGGATTGTTGTTCGTGGGGTGTGCCGAACAAGAGACAACTTATACTATTCAAGGAGAGTGGGAAGGAGGAGATGGAAAAGTGGTTTATTTGAAAAAGGATTTGGGAGACAAGAAATATGAAATACTGGATTCCGCTGTTGTGGTGAACGGTAGTTTTAAGATGCAAAAACCGCTTGGAGACGTGGATGAAAGGATTTTGGAAATAAATGGCGGTACGAACATCATCATTTTGGACTCCGTTCCGATTCATGTGAAGTGCGAAACCGTGAAGAAGATGAATAGGGGAAAAGAAGTCGAGAGTGTTAAAGCGGAAATATCCGGGAGCGTGGAGCAGGATATTTTTAAAACGATGCTATTGACACAGCGGGATGAAATGTTGGTCATGTTGGGATTTTCTTTCATGAGTAAGAGCGGGAAGGAAAATACTGCCATGCAGGATTCTTTGGGACAGATGTATCTTGCTGTAAAGGCGAGAACGGCGCAAACGATTGATAGTTTGGTTACGAACTATCCCGATTGCCATGCGACGGCATTGATTATTGATAAATTTGTTATCAAGAGTAGAGATTTGGTGGAAGTTGAAAAAATGTACGAGAGCTTGACTCCTCGTATCAAAAATGCTTATTTAGGACGTAAATTGAAAACATCGATTGATAATATCAAAAGGACATCAATCGGTAATGTTGCTCCGGATTTCACCTTGCCGACTCCGGATGGAAAGAACGTTTCTTTATCCGATTATCGGGGAAAAATTGTTTTACTTGATTTTTGGGCATCTTGGTGTGGCCCTTGTTTGCGTGAAGTGCCTAATGTAAAGAAAGTTTATGACAAGTTCCATGATAAAGGATTTGAAATATTGAGCGTGTCACTGGATGATAAAAAGGATAATTGGGTGAATGCGATTGAAAAGAACGATTTGAATTGGGGCCATGTTTCTTCTTTGAAGGGATGGGGTTGTCCGGTGGCAAAATTGTATAACGTGAGCGGGGTACCGGCCATGTTACTGATAGACAAAGAGGGGAAAATTGTTGCTACTAAATTGCGGGGAGATCTGTTGATGGAAAAAGTTGCAGAACAATTTGAAGAATAACGATTGGCAGAAATGATGAGAAGAATATTTTTTACAATAGCCATTTTGCTTTTCTCGTGGAACGTGTTTTCACAGGGGATTCAGTTCGAAATCGGTAGCTGGAAAGAAGTTTTGCAGAAAGCAAAACAGGAGAATAAACTGATCTTTGTAGACCTGTACACGACGTGGTGTGGTCCTTGTAAGAAAATGGCCGCAGAGACTTTTCCCCAGCAGGCCGTGGGAGATTACTTCAACAAGAATTTCGTCAATTACAAGATTGATGCGGAGAAAGGTGAAGGACCGGAACTAGCGGGTAAATACGAGGTTTCGGCTTACCCGACGTTAGTTTTCGTGAATGCAGCAGGCGAGTTGGTGTATAAGTTTATGGGAGTCCGTACGGCCGATAAACTTATCGCTGAAGGAGAGAAAGCCGTGCGTTTGTATGCGCTGGCTCCCAGTATTGCAGCGATGGAGAAAGAATACGAACAAGGAAAACGGGGAAAAGTATTCTTGGGAGAGTATTACGCTTTATTGAAAGAGTCCGGGGCAGGCGGTGGTATTGTCCTGAACGAGTACTTGAAATGTCTCTCTGATGAGGAGTTGTTGTTGGAAGAGAACGTGAGTAATATAGGTAATATTTCTATTTTTGATCCGGTTCTTTTTGATCGTTTGGTCAAGGGTATCAAGAAGGTCGAGGGCGAAAACAAGAAGTTGGGTAACCGTTTGAACACATCCGTGATGAAGAGCTTGAGCGCTTGTTTTGCCACTTGCGTGAAAGAGAAGGATGAAAAGGCGTTGGAAGGAATTCTTGGCGTGAAGGCCGGGTTGGGAAATCTGGAGAATGGAATGTCCGCCATGATGGGCGGCGGTAAATCTTATCTTCCGGCAGAGCAGTTGCGTTTGGATTTCTATTCGAATAACCGTCTGGACGATAAATTCAAGACGTTGATGAGCGAGTACATGATTGCCCAGCAGCAAGAGAATAGCATCGATTCCCTGAGAAAGACGGAAGAGATAACAAATCGACATTTTGAGATGCTGATTGATTCAGCTAGAATGAAGAATGATTCTGCCGCAATCGTGAGTATAAGGAAGACGATGGGTATGGCGAGCCTGTTTGGAGGAGTGAAGTATAAACTATTATCCTCTTTCGTGATCAGTGCTACCCGTCATTACTGGAAGATTACCGATCAGCAGAATGTAGGAGAGAAAAAGAAATGTATCGCTTGGGTAAACTATGCTTATCAGTTGGATCGAACTCCGGCGACGGCTTGGGGATGTGCGGATTTGTTGGAAGAGATCGGGGAGAAACAAGGAGCTAAAAAGTTCTTGAATGATGTGTTGGAAGTTATTAAAAATAACTCGCTAAGTGATGCTGATCCGAAGGATATTCAATCAGTGACGGAGCGTGTGGAAAAAATGTAACATGTGTTTTATTTGAAATAGAATATAAAACAGGACTGTCCTCAAAAGTGTTATTTACTTTTGGGGACAGTTTATTTTTGAGGGAGTCCTTCAACTTTTGGGGTGAATGAATTATTTTTGTAGGGACTAAGAAGATGGATGAAATGATACTGGAAACGGAAAGATTGGTTCTAAGAAAGTTAGAGCAGAGTGATTTTAGAGAGGCTTGTAAATTATTACAGGATCCCGAAGTGATGTATGCTTACGAGGGGGCCTTTAGTGATCAGGAAGTTCAGGTATGGTTGGACAAGATGTTTCGACGGTACGAGAATGACGGTTTCGCTTTGTGGGCGGTTGTCGAGAAGGGTAGCGGGGAGCTTATCGGGCAATGTGGCATCACGTATCAAGAATATAACGGGGGATGGGTGCCGGAAGTCGGTTATTTGTTCCGGAAAGAATTTTGGCATAAAGGATTTGCTACAGAGGCAGCTATTGCTTGTAAAGAGTATGCTTTTCAGGTTCTGGATTTTGATGATGTTTATTCCATTATTCGAGATTCGAACGTGGCCTCCCAGAATGTGGCACGACGAAACGGAATGAGTGAAGTTGATATTCTTATCAAATATTACCGGGGAGTCGAAATGCCGCATATCGTTTTTAGGGCATCGAGAAAAAATATTTAAAAAATGCGATAGAAAATTTAGGATAAAATGAAAGGAGCTAGTGATTACTAACTCCTTAATATTCCGTGTACTCGAGGCGGGACTTGAACCCGCACAGCCGCAATGGCCACGGGATTTTAAGTCCCGCGTGTCTACCGATTCCACCACTCGAGCAACTTGGAGCGAAAAACGGGACTCGAACCCGCGACCCTAACCTTGGCAAGGTTATGCTCTACCAACTGAGCTATTTTCGCATGATTGCATGCAAAATTTTCTAGGAACGCTTTCCTTTTTTGCGATTGCAAATATAGAGCATTTTTTGTTTTCAGCAAAGGGTTTGATAAGAAAATGCAAAGGATTTTTTTAATTCATTTCTTGAAAACTGTTTTTCATGCAGTTACTAAAGGGAAAAGAGGTGAATATTGGAGAACGGGAGGGCGAATGGGGTCTAGTGGAGATGTGATTTTGCGATTTTTTTTAAGAAATGGGTTGTTCTCGGGTGTAGAATGATTATATTTGTCAAGTTTTTAAGACAGAAAAAATGTCGCAGACAGAAAGTAGAAAGGGAAAAAGTGCTTATTTTGTTCCCACAATCAGTATTTCTCTGGTATTGATTGTGGTCGGTATGCTTGTATTTATTTTGTTGAATGCTCGGGCGATTTCGGATCACGTGAAACGGAATATCGGTTTTGCCGTGATCGTGAAGGATAACACGAATGAGGTGGAGATCAAGCGGGTGCAAAAGATTCTGGATACCCAGCCTTACGTTTACACTTCCAAGTATGTGACAAAGGAACAGGCTGCGAAGTCTTTCAAGAAAGAGATGGGAGAGGATTTTGAGCGAATTTTGGGAGCAAACCCATTGTTGCCTTCCATTGAGATCAAGTTGAACCCGGCATATGCGAATAACGATTCGCTGGCGATGATAGAGAAAGGATTGGCAAGATTTGATATTATTCACGAGGTGTATTACCAGAAATCCATGATTGAAAGTATTAACGAGAATATACGGCGGATCACGATTCTCTTTTTGATTGTCGGGGCGGTGTTGGTGTTGATTTCGTTCACGTTGATTCGTAACATGATTCATCTGGCGGTTTACTCGCAGCGGCTGTTGATCAAAACGATGCAGTTGGTGGGGGCCACGCCGTTTTTTATATGCAAGCCTTTCGTGTACGGGAGTATGTGGCGAGGGTTCTTCGGGGCACTGATCGCTAACTTGGTTTTGCTGGGAGCGATATTTTTCGTGCAGGAGAACGTGGGGAACGTGATTAATATTATGCGGCAGGATGTGATCCTGTTTATGGTGGCTTTTGTGATCCTGTCTGGGGTGGTGTTGTCATTTTTCTCGGCTTGGTTCTCGGTACGTCGTTATTTGCGGCGGGATTTGAATGATTTATACGTGTAAATAAAAATATATGGCAAGAATTTTAAACGAAAAGAAAGACGGTTTTCCTATACCGAAGGATAATTACAAGATGATCCTAATCGGTTTCGGGATCGTTATTGTGGGCTTCCTCTTGATGATGGGAGGGGGAGCGGATTCGCCCGATACATTTAATTATGACATTTTTAGTTTTCGCCGGATCACGTTAGCGCCCATCGTGGTGTTATTCGGTTTCGGTTTCGTTTTCTGGGGTATTATGCGGAAACCCAAAACGAAGGGGGAGGAGAAAAATTAAATATTAATGTAATTGAATATTGATGTGCGTGCATTCTCAATTTTCAATTCTCAATTTTCAATTCATAGATGGAGTGGTTTGAGGCATTGGTGCTTGGTATCATCCAGGGACTTACAGAGTTTTTACCGGTGAGTAGTTCCGGGCATTTGCAGATTTTTAGCGCTCTCTTCGGGTTAGAAGGAGAGGAAAATTTAACATTTGCCGTGGCGGTTCATGCGGCAACGGTTTGTAGTACGATCGTGATTTTGTGGAAAGAGGTTTCTGTGTTGTTCAAGGGCTTTTTCGTGTTCAAGTATAATGATGAAATGGCCTACGTGCTGAAGATATTTCTTTCCATGATACCGGTGGCTATCGTGGGATTTTGTTTCAAGGATTACGTGGAAGCGTTGTTCGGTTCGGGATTGACGGTTGTGGGGTGTATGTTGCTGGTAACGGCGGTGTTGTTGTCATTCGCTTATTATGCAAGACCCCGGGTGAAAGAGAAAATCTCGTACCGGGATGCGTTTGTGATCGGATTGGCGCAAGCGTGTGCCGTGTTGCCCGGTTTGTCCCGTTCCGGTTCGACTATTGCAACCGGTATATTGTTGGGAAACAAGAAGGAGGCGGTGGCCAAATTCTCTTTTTTGATGGTGTTGATTCCCATTTTGGGTGAGGCTTTGCTGGATTTGATGAAAGGAGGATTTTCGGCGGAAGCAAGTGGTATCTCAACAATGTCGCTGTTAGTGGGATTCATGGCGGCTTTTGTCTCGGGATGTATAGCTTGTCGTTGGATGATTAATATCGTGAAAAAGGGTAAGTTGATTTGGTTTGCTCTTTATTGCGCTATTGTGGGAATATTGACGATTGTTTTGGGATAATGAGCAAGTGGGGTAATATTTTTTTTAGAGAAGGAGAGGATTTTCGGGCAGGAGCGGTGTTCGTGGTCGATAAGCCATTGCATTGGACATCGTTTGACGTGGTGAACAAAGTTCGTATTTGCTTGAGAAAAGGATACGGGAAGATAAAAGTGGGGCATGCGGGGACGTTGGACCCTTTGGCGTCGGGAGTGGTGATTATATGCGTGGGGAAGGAGACAAAGAAGATCGAGGAGTATATGGGACAGGAGAAAGAGTACGTGGCGGAGATTACTTTCGGGCATACGACTCCTTCTTATGATTTGGAGACATCTTTTGACGGGGAGTTTTCGTATGAGCAAGTGGACAGAGCTTGTTTGGAGCGGGCGGTCCAGCAGTTTATCGGGGAGATTGAACAGTTTCCGCCTTCTTATTCGGCTGTTCGTGTTGACGGGGTCCGGGCGTACGAGATGGCACGCCGGGGGGACGAGGTGGAGATGAAGAGCCGGAAGGTGATGGTCCGGGAGATTGAAATATTGAAAGCGGAATTTCCAATAGTGGAACTTCGGATCGTGTGTAGCAAGGGAACGTACATCCGTTCGCTGGCTCATGATTTGGGAAAAGTCTGCGGGAGTGGTTCGCATTTGTCAGCTCTAAGAAGAACCCGTGTCGGGGGCTTCCGGGTGGAAGATGGGTTTAAAATGGATGAAATTATTGGAGTTTTACAGGAAAATTTGTAATTTAGCAAGATTTGATTAATATATAAACATTATTCAACATGAAATTATCTAAGTTTAAATATAAGTTGCCGCCGGAGTTGATTGCGTTACATCCGACGCCTAACCGGGATGAGGCCCGGTTGATGGTTCTGGATCGGAAAACCGGAAAGATTGAACACAAGGTATTTAAAGATGTGATTGATTATTTTGACGAGAAGGATGTGTTCGTTTTTAACGATTCCAAGGTGTTTCCGGCGAGATTATATGGAAACAAGGAAAAAACTGGGGCAGAGATCGAGGTGTTCTTGCTGAGAGAGCTGAACCCGGAATTGCGTATCTGGGATGTGCTGGTTGATCCGGCTCGGAAAATACGTATCGGGAATAAGTTGTATTTCGGGGAAGATGATAGTATGGTGGCGGAGGTCATTGATAATACCACTTCTCGCGGGAGAACTTTACGTTTCTTGTTCGATGGTGAATATGACGAGTTCAAGAAGGAATTGTACGCATTGGGCGAGACCCCACTTCCTCGTTTTATTAACCGGAAGGTGGAACCGGAGGATGCCGAGAATTACCAGACTATTTTTGCCCGGCATGAAGGTGCGGTGGCAGCTCCGACTGCGGGTATGCATTTTAGCCGCGAGTTGATGAAACGGATGGAGATCAAGGGGATTGATTTTGCTTATATCACGTTGCATGTCGGTCTGGGGAACTTCCGGGAGGTGGATGTGGAGGATTTGACGAAACACAAGATGGATTCGGAACAAATCTTCGTGACACCGGAAACAGTGAAGATCGTGAATGATGCGAAAGATGAAAAGCATAAAATTTGTGCTGTGGGTACGACGGTGGTACGTACGTTAGAGAGCTGTGTGACCACGAAAGGACGGTTAACGGAATTTGAAGGGTGGACGAACAAGTTTATCTTCCCCCCGTATGATTTCAGCGTGCCGGATGCTTTCATTTCCAATTTCCATTTGCCTTATTCAACGTTATTGATGATGGTGGCGGCCTTCGGTGGGTATGAACACGTTATGGAAGCGTATAATCAGGCGGTTAAGGAGAAATATCGTTTTGGTACTTATGGCGATGCCATGCTTATCATTTAAAATATAGAACCTGAGGGTTGAAGACGGTATGCTGAAAGGTATGCCGTTTTTTTGATAAAGGGACAAAGATTTGGAAGCAAGAGAGTTATTAGATTTATTTCAAGGTCATCCTGTTGTTCAGAAAATTGTCAATCGATTGCGTAAGCAGACGAGGACAAAGATAAAGTTGGAAAACGGGATCGGTTCGCTCGTGGCTTTTATTGCGGCTGCCGTGGGACGAGAAATGAAGGGATTACAGCTTTTTGTGTTGAACGATAAGGAGGAGGCTGCTTATTTTTACAATGATTTGTTGACTTTTTATGACGAGGAGAATGTACGTTTTCTGCCTTCCTCGTTTCGGCGTTCCGGTAATTTTGAAGATAAAGATAATGATTCAATTCTGGTTCGGACAGAGGTGCTGAATGCCTTGACGGCAAAGGAGGTGGGGATGGTGGTCACTTACACGGAGGCGATGGCCGAGAAGGTGGTGAGTAAGAAGATGTTGGCCGATATGTCGATGCCCGTGATCAAGGGAGACAAGCTGTCGATAACGTTTTTGGAGTCGTTGTTGGGAGAGTACGGTTTCGAACGGAATGATTTCGTGTATGAACCCGGACAGTTTTCTATCCGGGGGAGTATAGTGGATGTTTATTCTTTTGCGGAAGAGCGTCCGGTGCGAATAGACTTTTTCGGGGATGAGGTGGAAAGTATTCGTTATTTTGATGTAGAGACACAGCTTTCCGAACAGTTGATTGACAAGGTGGTGATCGTACCCGATTTGAGTGAGTCAACGGATAAGAATGATAACGTGGGATTGACCGAGTTTCTTGGGAAAGAGGCCACGTGGTGGATGAAGAATTCCTTGTTGATTCATGATCGCATTAATTCGTTAAAAGAGCTGGATGCCGGGGAGTTCCTGATCACGTCGGATAGTTTGTTCCGGACGATCGATGGGAACAGCGTGGTGGAGTGGGGACCGGAGTTGTTTTTCCGTGGGGAGGTGATTCGCTTGGAGGCGGAGGTGCAACCGGCCGTGAACAAGCAATTCGATTTGCTGGCAGGGCATTTGCTAGACAAGCAGATGGATCGCTACACGGTTTATCTTTGTTCCACGAACGATATGCAGCTTCAGCGGTTGCGAGATATTTTCTCGGACAAGGGACATGAGGTGAATTTTGTACCTGTGGAGGGAACGATCCATGAGGGTTTCAGTGATGCCCAGATCAAGGTGTGTATTTACACGGAGCATCAGATTTTCGATCGTTACCAGAAATACCGTTTGAAGACCTCGCAGATCCGGAAAGGGCGAGAGTCCATCACGGTTAGCGAGTTGCAGAACCTGCATCCCGGTGATTACGTGGTGCATATAGATCACGGGATCGGGCGTTTCGGCGGGTTGACGAAGATTGATAATGACGGGAAGATTCAGGAGGCCATACGTTTGGTATATAAAAATAATTCCGAATTGTACGTGAGTCTCCATTCATTGCATAAAATTTCCAAGTATAAGGGGAAGGATGGTGAACCGCCAACCGTGAGTAAGTTGGGCGGGGAGGCCTGGAATAAATTAAAACAGCGAACCAAGTCGAGGGTAAAGGATATTGCCCGGGAGTTAATAGCCCTGTATGCCAAGCGCAGGCGAGAGGAGGCTTATGCTTTCTCGAAAGATAGTTTTTTGCAGGACGAGATGGAGGCATCCTTTATGTACGAGGAAACACCGGATCAGATGAAGGCGATCGAGGCGGTAAAAGCGGACATGGAAAGTCCTCACGTGATGGACCGTTTGGTTTGTGGGGACGTGGGATTCGGAAAAACGGAAGTCGCTATTCGTGCGGCGTTCAAGGCGGTGGCTGATAGTAAGCAGGTGGCTGTGTTAGTGCCGACGACGGTTTTGGCTTATCAACATTATAATACTTTCAAGAAACGTCTGGAGGGGATGCCTTGCCGGATCGAGTATATCAGCCGGATGAAAAAAAGTGCTGATATTAAGCGGATTTTGAAAGATTTGGAAGCGGGGAAGGTGGATATTATCATCGGAACGCATCGTTTGACAAGCAATGATATAAAATTTAAGGACCTCGGTTTGCTGGTGATTGATGAGGAGCAGAAGTTCGGGGTGGCGGTGAAGGAGAAGTTGAAACGTTTGAAATTGAATGTGGATACCATTACCATGACGGCGACACCGATCCCGCGGACGCTGCAATTTTCGTTGATGGGGGCGAGGGATATGTCGATTATCCGTACGGCCCCGCCTAATCGTTACCCGATTGTGACGGAGTTGCATCGTTTTGATGAGAAAGTGATTAAGGATGCGATTTCTTACGAGGTGAGCCGTGGAGGACAGGTGTTTTTTATCCATAACCGGGTGGATAATATCCGGGATATTCAATATATGATTCATCGTTTGATTCCCGGTATTAAGAGTTGTGTGGGACATGGGCAGATGAGCGGGGAGGAGTTGGAGACGGTGATGCATGATTTCGTGCGGGGAGATTACGACGTGTTGATAGCCACGACAATCGTGGAGTCGGGGTTGGATATTCCTAATGCGAATACTATTATTATTAACCAGGCTCAAAATTACGGATTGAGTGATTTACACCAGTTGCGGGGACGGGTGGGGCGTTCCAACCGGAAGGCTTTTTGTTATTTGCTGGCCCCACCCTTGGAATTAGTGAATGCGGATGCCCGGAGACGGTTGAAGGCAATCGAGGATTTCAGCGGTTTGGGGAGTGGGTTCAATATTGCCATGCAGGATTTGGATATTCGAGGAGCCGGGAATATTTTGGGTGGAGAGCAATCTGGTTTTATCGCAGAGGTGGGTTACGAGACGTATCAACGGATTCTGAATGAGGCTTTGGTGGAACTGAGGGACGAGGAGTTTCCCGAATTGCAGAAGGAGCATCCGGATGAACCGGAGGCGTTTGCCTCGGATTGTGTGATCGACACGGATTTTGCTTTGTTAATCCCCGATACTTACGTGGAGAACGTGAGCGAACGAATTCGCTTGTACCGGGAGTTGGATAATATTGCGAACGAAGAGGCTTTGCAGCGTTTCGAGATAGAGATGAAGGATCGCTTTGGTGAGATCCCGGCTCCGGTTGTCGGGTTAATGGAAGTGGTCCGGATTCGTCAGAGATGTATAGGCTTGGGAATTGAGCGGCTGATGGTGAAGAATAACAAGATGATTGTTTATTTTATCAGTGACCAGAATTCGCCATTCTATGCCTCTCCCGTGTTTAGCGAGCTATTGAAATTTATACAGAAACAGGTGATCCCTTGCAAGATCAGCGAAAAGAATGATAAGTTGAGTCTGGTTTTCACGAATATTGCCGATATTAATCGGGTATCGGAAATCACGCGGGAGATGCGAGACTTTGCTTATGGTAATAATTAAGCTATGAATCTAATTGTTGATATTGGAAATACACGAACCAAGTATGCCGTTTTTGATGAAGGCGATTGGGTGGAGTGTGGATTGGGATTGCCGGAAGTGTACGATCTGGCGACGAGTTATCGAAAAAACGGGAAGGCGGTAAACTTGATTTTGTCGAGTACGGGTGCCATCTCGGCGGAGGTTCGGGAAAGATTGCGGGAGGTTTCTACTTTCTTTTGTGAAGTGTCATCGGAAATTCCCTTGCCGATACGATTGGGATATGATACCCCGAAGACATTGGGCGTTGATCGGATTGCCGGTTGCGTGGGGGGAGCATTCCTTTTCCCAGGTCGGGAGTTGCTGGTGATTGATTCCGGTACGGCGATCACGTATGATTTTGTCAGTGCGGATGGGGAGTTCCGGGGAGGGAATATTTCTCCGGGTTTGGGTATCCGTTTCCGGGCGCTAAACGAGTTCACCGCGAGCCTTCCATTGGTGAAGTGTTCCATGGAACACGGGTATGTCGGAAAGAATACGCATGATGCGATTTTGAACGGAGTGATGAATGGTATACTTTTTGAAGTAAGAGGGTATATAGATGAGTTGCTCCGAAATAATCCCTTTGCCGTGGTAATTATAACGGGTGGCGGAAGTGAATATCTGAAAAAAAACTTGAAACGGACCGTTTTTTTTGAAGACAAGTTGGTGATCACGGGTTTAAACAGAATTTTAGAATACCAAAAAACGGTTAATTATACATGAAAAATATGTGAAACATTTCCGTTTTAAAGAAATAGTGGTAATTTTGCGATAGTCCTCATGTGGGTGGGACTGGCTATGATGAAAAAACTTATTCGAACTAACTTAAATAAAAGGGATGACCATGAAAAAGATTGCTGTTATAGCATTTGGAATGCTTCTATTCATTCTACCGACGAAAGCGCAAACGTTGGAGTCACAGTATGGATTGGATAGTGCGAATACGATTCTGAATGCTTCTCTGTACACGGAATACTGGAAACAGAAAAATTACGAAGAAGCGTTGCCCTCTTGGAGGTACGTTTTCTTGAACGCACCTGCATTTCAATTAAATACCTATATCCGGGGGGAAGACATTATTGAGTACATGATTCAAAAGACGAAAAAGAAAGAGTACGTGGATACTTTAATGATGCTTTTTGACCGTCGTCTTCAATACATGGCAAAAAAGAGTCGTGAAGGATATGTTCTTGGGAAAAAAGGTATGGCTCAAGTGAAATATTCCAATGGGGATATTAATATGTTGAAAGCCGGGTTTGATAACTTGATGAAGTCGTATGAATTGGAAGGAGAAGGAACTCCGCCCCAGTTGATCCATGCCACTTTTGAAGTCGGTTGTGGGTTGGTACAACAAAATCAGTTATCTCAAGAGGAATTTATTAATTTGTACATGAAATTCTCTGATTTTGCGGACAAGCGTTTGGCATCGGGTGAAAAAGGATGTGATAATTTTGCCGTATGTAAATCTGCATTGGATGCTATTTTCTTCGAGTCCGGGTATGCTGATTGTAATACATTAGCCGGTTTGTTGAATCAGAAATACGAGGCGAATAAAGATAGTCTGCCTGTTTTGAAAGAAATTTCTTCTATTTTGAGAAGACGTGAATGTACCGATTTACCGTTGTACGCTACAGTCGCCGAGAAGATTTATCAACAGGAACCGAGTGCCGATGCCGCTTACAGTTTGGCCATGATGTTCTTCTCAAAACAAGATATTGCCAAATTCGAGCAATATTTGAAGGAGGCTATCAATAAATCAGATGATCCGAAAGCTAAAGCAGATTATAATTACAAGTTGGCACAGGTGTATTTGTCAAAGAAAAATTATCCGTCAGCAAAAAAATATGCTTTAGATGCTTTGAAGACAAACCCGAACATGGGTGATGCTTACATCACGATCGGTTTGGCTTATGCGGTAAGTAGCAATGACTATGAAGGAGACGAGTTCGACAAACGTACCGTATTCTGGGCTGCCGTGGATAAATTTGTGAAAGCTAAACAAGTTGATCCGTCAGTAGCGGCAAAGGCTAACGAATATATTGAACGGTATTCCCCTCACTTCCCGACGAAGGACGAGGCTTTCTTCCGTGATATTACGGCAGGAAAAAGCGTGAAAGTCGGTGGATGGATAAACGAGACAACGACTGCTAGATTTAGAGATTAAATACATGACCTTTCTATATCGAGCATTAAAAATTAAAAGCATTACCGTCCTTGTTTTAGGGACGGTAATGCTCTTTTCGTGTAAAACGAATATGAAGGATGTGGATGCGATCGGGAACCGGAACGGTATGCCTGAAATGTCCGGGGAGAATATGGAGTTATTTTATTCCGATTCCGCATTGTTGAAATATAAAGTAATAACCCCTCTTTATAATAAATATAATCAGGACGACAAGAAGTATGATGAATTCCCAAAAGGAATACATGCGGAATTGTACGAGAAGGACGGTAGTATGGTCGGTTCTATCACATCAAAGTACGCGAAGAAGTTGGAAGAGGAGATGCTGTGGGAATTGCGTAACGAGGTAGTTGTGATTAATGCCGAAGGGAAGAAGTTGGAAACCGACTTGATGTACTGGGATATGAAAAAAGAGATCGTTTATTCCGATCGTTATTCCCGGCTTACTTCCGGGGACCAGATTATAGAGGGGAATAAAGGTTTCAAGTCGGATCAGTCCTTGAAAAATCCGGTCTTTAACAAGATCACGGGAGTGGTAGAAATTGAAAATAAACCTTAAATGTCAGGATTTGTTGCCATATTGATCTGTCTGGTTTTATCTGCATTCTTTTCGGGAATGGAAATTGCCTTTATGGCTTCCAATAAACTCCGGATCGAGATTGATAAATCGAACAAGGGTATCACGCAGAAGTTAATCGATCTTTTTGTTTCCAATTCGGGAATGTATATCACCACGATTCTGGTAGGGAATAACGTGGTGATGGTTATTTATGGTATCTTTATGTCCGATTATCTTGATCCTAGGTTGGAGGGTGTCGGAATTTCGCTGGGATTGCGTATGATTCTCGTGACGTTGATCTCGACGTTGATCATGCTGGTGACGGGAGAGTTTTTCCCGAAAGCCGTGTTCCGTTTGAGGCCGAATGTGTTTTTGCGGGTATTCGCTATTCCGGTATTTTTGTTTTATATCCTGTTTTTCCCGATCTCGTATTTCTCCGTGTGGTTCGGAGGATTGTTGCTGAGGATATTTACCGGACGCAAACTGACGCATAAAGAGGAAAATCGGGCTTTTGGCAAGATAGATTTAAATAATTTGATAGAAGAGGGTGAGACCGGGGGAGAAGAAAATGAGGACGAACACGATATTAAATTGTTCCGGAATGCGTTGGATTTTTCGGAAGTGAAATTGAGGGAATGTATTGTTCCCCGTCCGGATATTGTGGCCTTGTCGATAGATGGCAGTCTGGATGAGTTGAGGGAACTATTTGTAAAAACGGGGTTGTCTCGGATATTGATTTATCGGGATTCGATTGATAACGTGATCGGTTATGTACATTCATCTGCCTTGTTTCATCATCCCGAAACAGTGAAGAAGGCGGTGAGCAAAATATTGATTGTTCCCGAGACCATGTCGGCCTTGAGGTTGTTGAATCTTTTCACGAAGGAACAGAAAAGCGTGGCGGTCGTGGTTGATGAATTTGGCGTAACGGCCGGGATGGTTACGATTGAAGATATTATGGAGGAGATTTTCGGGGAGATCGAGGATGAGCATGACCGTTTGAATCTGAAAGAAGAACAGGTCGCTCCCGATGAATATATTTTCTCCGGCCGTCTTGAAGTGGATTATCTGAATGAAAAATATGATTTGAATCTTCCGGAGAATGAGGAGTACGAGACTTTGGCCGGGTTGATTCTTTATTACAATGAGGATATCCCGGAAGAGGGAGAACGCATCTCTATTGAGGATATATCTTTTGAAATCGTAAGTGTCAAGAGTGCCCGGATTGAGGAGGTTCGGGTAAAGATATAAAAAGAAAAGGAGCTTTAATTAAGCTCCTTTGTTGTATGTTTTAGCATATCGTCGAAATGCCGGATGTTATCCTCGTGATCCCGGTGGCAGATCATTAGAATGTCATTATTTTCCGCAATGATACAATTCTCGATCCCTTCAATAATGACTTTCTTGTCTTGGGGAACGTTAATAATACATTCTTTTGTTTCGATTAAGCGGACTTGTTCGCTGTTGGATACATTGTTATTCTCGTCTTTCGGGCTGATTTCATGGAACGAGTGCCACGTGCCGACATCGGACCAACCGAACTCACCTTTCATGACATAGACTTTTGCGGACTTCTCCATGATACCGAAGTCGATGGAAATATTACGGCATTGTCCGTAGATGTGAGCGATATTTTCGGGAGAATCCGGGTTCTCCACATTTTTATATTCCTGCTCGAATAATAAATACATATCTTCGAGGTATGTTTTGAACTCTTCGATAATATCTTCTACTTTCCAGATAAATATCCCGGCATTCCAAAGGAAATCACCCGATTCCAAAAAAACTTTTGCCAGTTCCTTGTCCGGTTTTTCGGTGAACGTTTTAACCTTGGATATGAATTCGGAGAACTTGTTTTTCTTGATCTGGATATACCCGTATCCTGTTTCCGGGCGGGTTGGATTGATACCGATGGTAAGTAATCCGCCGAACTGTTCAACGAAAGAAATCCCTTTCTGAATGTTGTCAAGGTAGACTGCGTCATTCGTGATAAAATGGTCGGAAGGGACAACAACCATGCTTGCGTGCGGGTTAACCCGGGCAATCCGGTAGGCCGCATAAGCCACGCATGGGGCGGTGTTCTTGCCGAAAGGTTCTTTCAGAATATTCTCGGAAGGAATTTCCGGGATTTGCTGTTTCGTCAGCTCTTCGTAGGCGGTACCTGTAACAATGAATATATTTTGGGTATCAAAAATTTGATTTGCTCTTTCAAAGGTTTGACGGAGGAAACTTTTCCCGACATTTAAGATGTCACAAAATTGTTTCGGACAGGCTCTCGTACTCACGGGCCAGAAACGTTTTCCGAGACCGCCGGCCATTATAACGCAATATGAGTTTTTATTCATCTTATTTAGTTATACATTTAAAATTAAATTCATCTTATTGTTGTCGAAATTAGTAATAAATCCGTGAATAATTTCTATTTTTACGATAAAATTTGAGACAGGGTTTACAGGAAGGTATTATTTAAGGAGTTAATATAGATGAAAGTATTAGATAAGATAGGAGCTTACATATTGTTTATGGGGCGTATCTTCACGAAACCTGAGAAGAAGAAAGTTTATTTAAAAGAATTGACTAACGAGTTGGAGAAGTTGGGATTGAATTCCGTGATGTTGGTGATGATTATTTCTTTCTTTATCGGGGCGGTGTTGACGCTGCAAACGGCTTACAATATGTCAAGTCCTCTGCTACCTCGCTATCTGATCGGTTATTTGACTCGGGAGACGTTATTGCTGGAGTTCTCGTCGACGATCGTGAGCTTGATTTTGGCCGGGAAGATTGGTAGTAATATCGCATCCGAGATCGGTAGCATGAAAATCACGGAACAGATCGAGGCGCTGGAGGTGATGGGAGTGAATTCCGTTTCATATTTGGTGGGGCCGAAGATTGCAGCGGCCTTGGTGGTAAATCCGGTGCTTTATATATTCAGCGTGTTTATCGGTATTATCGGAGGGATCCTGTCGGGGTTGGCATCTGGTGTGGTGAACTATGATGATTATATACACGGGTTGCATTTTGCATTCAATCCTTACTACGTGACCTATTCTATTGTCAAAACTTTGTTTTTTGCCGTGATATTTACTTCTATTCCTGCCTTCTACGGGTATAACGTGCAGGGAGGGGCGCTGGAAGTCGGTAAGGCGAGTACGAAAGCTGTGGTGGATAGTAGTATTGCCATCCTGCTTGTAAACTTGATATTAACCAAAATATTATTGTAATGATACGGGCGGAAGGGGTATGTAAGTCATTTGATAAAAAAGAGGTGTTGACGGATATTGATGCCGTTTTCGAACCGGGAAAGGTAAATTTGATTATCGGGAAGAGTGGTTCCGGGAAGACCGTGTTATTAAAGTCGTTGATTGGCTTGCACTCGATTGATAAAGGAAAGATATTCTATAATGATCGAGATATTACCGTGATGAATAACAAACAGATAAAGGATATTCGGAAGGAACTGGGAGTGGTTTTTCAAGGCGGGGCATTGTTTGATTCGCTTTCCGTGTTGGAGAACGTGAAGTTCCCGTTAAATCTGTTTTCCTCGATGACGGAAAAGGAGAAAACGGAGCGGGCTATTTTCTGCCTCAATCGGGTGAACCTGAATAACGTGGAGAATCTTTATCCTGCGGAGATTAGTGGAGGAATGAAAAAGCGAGTGGCTATTGCCCGGGCTATTGTCTTGCAGCCTAAATACTTGTTTTGTGACGAGCCGAATTCTGGTTTGGATCCTTTGACCTCGATCGTGATTGATAATCTGTTGTCCGAGTTGACACATGAATATGATATGACCACGGTTATAAACACGCACGATATGAACTCGGTTTTCGAGATCGGGGAAAAGGTGTTGTTTATCCATGAAGGACACAAAGAATGGGAAGGCAGTAACGAAGAGATCATGTACACGAACAACAAGGCATTGAACGAATTTCTGTTCTCGTCGAAGTTGAATAGGATGGTGCGGGAGAAACTAGAAAAAAAGAGCGAGGAATAAATACTAAAAGTTTTAGCGATATGAAGCGTATTTTATGGGTGATATTGATTATTGCGGCGATAACGGCTTGTTCGAAGAAGGTCCCGTTGGACAAGGATCAATTTACGTCTTTATTGATTGATATGCACACGACTGATGGTATGTTGTCGGTCGCACGGGGTGATATACGAACCGAAAAGGACAATTATTTATATTATAACGATCTGTTTGAGAAATACGGGATTACACGGGAGGATTTTGATTCTTGCGTAACTTACTATTCCTTACAATCAGCGTTATTCAATAAAATTTATGACGTGGTGATTGATACCTTGAGTCGTCGCCAGACGAAAATCATGCGAGAGTGGAAAGAATTGACCGTGAATGATACGGTTAATCTGTTCCCGGGATACACGATGATCGTGGCAGATACTATACGCCCGGATTCTACGCAAGCTAAAGTCCGGAAGAAAGATTCTATTGTGTACGAAACACGTGTGGTGAAAGCCGATACGGTTTATTTCGATAAGCGGAATCAATTTGTGCTGGTGAAATTGGATAGCATTGTTCCCGGTATGTATAAGTTTACCTCGACGATAAAGTTGGAAAAATCTGACCGGGGAAAACGGAATTTCATACAGACTTATTTCTTGTCTGCCGATAATGATACGCTGAAAGTTCCGGATCAGTACGTGGGAGTTGACACGTTGCGCCCTTACAAGAAAGACTGGGAGTTCTACGTGGCGGATTCCAGCTACACGAAGTTATTCATGAAGATTCCCAAGAGTGACCGGGATACGAGGGTGAAAGTAAAGAAGTTGAATGACCGGGAAGGCTGCGTGTACAAAACCGAAATCTTTAAAACGTATGTGGCCCCGAACCGGGAGAAACAATTGAAAAAGGAATACGAGCAGAGGAGACAGATGGAGCTTGAGAGGAAATCTGCAAAAAAGAAATAAGATCATATTCTGAATGAGAAAGATTGCGGCTAATTATATTTTGTTACCCGGATTTGAATTCGTGAAGAATGGATATGTTGTTTTGAAGGACGGGAAGGTGATGGACGTGGTGAATACCGGAGGCGAGATCCGGGAAATTCCTTGTCTCGAATTCTATGGAGGAATGATTGTTGATGATTGTGTTCGACAGTGTATCAAGTGGGTTCCCGGTGATCCGATTTGTGAGAAAATTCTTCAATTATACCGGGAAAATGGAGCGTGTGGGAATGGCCTTGCCCTTATTCAAGGGGGTGATTTTACCCGTTTTATCTGGATGCCGGAATCCCGGATTGTATATTTGCGCTAAGTTAAATACCAAAATAAATGAAGGATGAATAAAATTGTATTGACTATTACTTTTTTACTTGTTGCTTTTTTCGTTCAGGCGGGACCTCTTTGGATGCGTTATCCGAAGATTTCACCCGATGGAAAGCAAATTGCATTTAGTTATAAGGGGGATATTTATGTTGTCCCCGCAGAAGGTGGCGAGGCTCGCCAGTTGACCACACATCCGGCGTATGAATCGTATCCCGTGTGGTCTCCGGATGGGAAACAGATTGCGTTCACGAGTGATCGGAATGGTAATTTCGATATTTTCGTGATGTCGGCCCGGGGAGGTGATGCCCGGCAAGTGACGACGAATTCTGCAAGGGAGATACCCTACACGTTTACCCCGGATGGAAAAGAAATTATTTACGGGGCGCAAATGAGTGATCCCGCACAGAGTGCTTTATTTCCGGCAGGTTCCATGACCGAATTGTATGCCATATCGGTGGATGGGGGACGTCCCCGGCAGATATTGGCAACCCCGGCAGAAGAGATTTGTTTCTTCAAATCGGGTGATGCATTCTTGTACCAGGATAAAAAAGGCGGGGAGAATGAATGGCGTAAACATCATACCTCGTCTATCACACGTGATATTTATCGCTATGATATGAAAAGCGGGAAACATACCCGTCTGATTGACCGGGCAGGGGAAGATCGTTCTCCCGTGTTGTCTCCGGATGAGCAAAAGGTATATTTCCTAAGTGAGCGGGAGGGGGCATTTAACGTGTACTCGTTCCCGGTGGCCGATCCTTCTGCTGTGAAGGCAGAGACCTCTTTCAAGACTCACCCGGTGCGTTTCTTGAGTATCGCGGGTAGTGGGCGTTTGTGTTTTGGTTATGACGGTGAAATATACGTGAAAGATGCATCCGGAAGTCCCAAGAAAGTGAAAGTGGATATTATTGGTGACAATGCGAAAGATAATATTGCCTCGTTGCGTTTTACTTCCGGGGCAACTAGTGCGACTGTTTCGCCGGACGGGAAACAGGTGGCCATGATTATCCGGGGAGATGTGTTCGTGACTTCCACCGATTACACGACGACCAAACAAATTACCACGACTCCGGAGGGAGAGAAGTGGTTGAGCTTTGCTCCTGATAACCGGACGATTGCTTACGCCAGCGAACGGGGAGGAAATTGGAATATCTACACGGCAAAGATTGCCCGTGAGGAAGAGGTGAATTTCCCGAATGCAACTTTAATCGAAGAGGAAGCAGTTCTTCCGGCTTCAACCAAAGAGCGGTTTGCCCCACAATTCTCTCCGGATGGGAAGGAATTGGCCTTTATCGAGGATCGTACGAAATTGATGGTAGTTGATTTGAAGACAAAGAAAGTGCGGCAGGTGGCAGACGATAAATATCAATACCGTACGGGTGATGGTTTCACGTATACATGGTCTCCCGACGGGAAATGGTTCGCGATGGAAATTATCGGGAATCGTCATGATCCGTATAGTGATATTGCCATCGTGAGTGCCGATGGGAAAGGGGAAGTTGTAAACCTGACCAATAGCGGTTATTTTGATAGTAATCCCCGGTGGGTGTTGGATGGAAATGCCATCTTGTTTTCCAGTGAACGTTACGGGATGCGTAACCATGCTTCGTGGGGTTCTTTGCAGGATGTAATGATCGTGTTCATGAATCAGGATGCTTACGATAAATTCCGGTTGAACAAGGAAGATTACGAGTTGCTGAAAGAGGAGGAGAAACGTATTGCCTCTTTGAAGAATAAAGAACAGAAAGAGGATCAGAAAGATAAAAAGGGCGAGACGAAACTCGCCGTGAAAGAGAAAAAGAATATCGAGGTCGAGTTGAAAGGTATCGAGGATCGGGTGATGCGGTTAACGCCGAATTCTTCACAATTGGGAGATGCGATATTAAGTAAGAGTGGTGATAAGCTTTATTATATGGCATCTTTCGAGGGAGGTATGGATTTGTGGGTGAGCGATCTGCGTTCACGGAGTACCAAGGTGATGCATAAGTTGAACAGCGGTTGGGCGTCTTTGGAGATGGATAAGGATGGGAAAGATTTGTTCCTGTTGGGAGGACGTTCCATGCAGAAGATCAGTTTGGGTTCGGAGAGAAGAAGTCCGATCACGTATTCCGCTGAAATGAAACTAGATCAGGCTGCCGAGAGGGCATATATGTTTGACAGGGTGCGTCGTCAGGAGGCCAAACGTTTCTACGAGAAGAATATGCATGGAGTGGATTGGGCAAAAATGACCAAGGTTTACGAGAAGTTTTTACCTTATATTAATAATAACTATGATTTCTCCGAGTTGTTGAGCGAATTGTTGGGTGAATTGAACGTGTCGCACACCGGATCGGGTTACCGCCCCGGGTCAAGAGGTGAGGCGACTGCCGAGCTGGGACTCTTGTTGAACGTGAATTATTCAAAGGATGGGTTGCTAGTTGACGAGGTGTTGGAGAAAGGACCTTTTGATAATGTCCGTTCGAAGTTGAAAGCCGGAATGGTAATCGAGAAAATTGACGGGCAAGCGGTGAAAGCCGGGGAAGATTACTATCCCCTGCTGAGAGGCAAGTCTGGTAAACGTGTGTTGTTCTCTATTTATGACCCCTCTACCAAGGAACGTTGGGATGAGGTGATCGAGCCGATTTCAAAGGGTACGATGAACGAGTTACTTTACCGGCGATGGGTAAAACAAAGAGCTGCCGATGTGGATCGTTTGTCGGGAGGACGTTTGGGTTACGTGCATATTTCCAGTATGGACGATCCGAGTTTCCGTTCCGTGTATGCCGATATTCTGGGTAAATATAATGATCGGGAAGGAATTGTTATCGACACTCGTTTCAATGGTGGTGGCCGTTTGCACGAGGATATTGAGATCCTGTTCAGTGGTAAGAAATATTTCACGCAAGTCGTTCGGGGACGGGAGGCTTGCGATATGCCAAGTCGTAGGTGGAATAAGCCTTCGATCATGGTGACCTGTGAGGCGAACTACTCGAATGCCCACGGTACGCCTTGGGTTTACCAACATCAGGGAATCGGTAAGGTTGTCGGAATGCCTGTGCCGGGAACCATGACGAGCGTGTCTTGGGAGACTTTGCAGGACCCGACGTTGTATTTTGGGATTCCGATCGTGGGTTACCGTTTACCGGACGGTAGCTATCTGGAGAACAAACAACTGGAACCGGACGTGAAGATTGCCAACTCTCCGGAGAAGATTATCAAAGGGGAGGACGAGCAGTTGAAGACTGCGGTGAAGGAATTATTAAAGGAGATTGATTCAAAGAAATAAAAGAGAGAAACGGCAGGCCAAAGGGATGAAGGCCTGCCGTTTCAGTTTACATGAGGGGTTGGAGTTTCCCGTCTTGCATGATTAATAATATCTTGTCTTTATTTAGTCTGGAACGTACACCCCTGTCAAAATCTCTCAAGTTTCTTAGGTATTGGCTTGTTTGGGATGGAAGGAGTACTTTTTTATTCTCGGGTAGGTATAGAGTCAGTGTCACTCTTTGAGCCCTCCATTGTCCCGCGAGTTTGATATAATTGTCAAATCGAAGCGTGTCGTTTTTGTAATTCCAATTAAAATCCATGTTGTCATATACGGGTTTTTCTTCTTGGGTGTAAAATTGTACACGTAATGTCGGGGTCGATCCCTCGGTCGAATATATCCTGATGTCCGGAGTAATCATGTTGCTGGAGGCTAATTGGAACACGTTGTGGTCTATGTAAAGATTTTCAGGTATCTTGTAGCGTTCATTTACAAGTAGAACGAGCGTGTCCTGTTGACTCAGTTCGAGCGATTCTCCATAGCGGGTGCCATCAATCGACCAGCTCCGACCTTCGCTGATCCCCACGAATATGAGCATAACGAGTCCCAGCATCCAGCACGAGAGGGCGGAAAGGGCGATCACCTTGTTATTACTCTTGAAGGAGAACAACAATTTGATCGCCATATAAATGATCATGATAATAGGAATTCCAATCAAGAATGATATAGCAATTTTACCCAAAGTGAAGTTTAAGGGAGTGAATGCGTAGGCGAGTTCCATAAAACCACTTTTCCAAGGATAAAGGTTAGGTAAAAATAATGCTGACAGGAAAGCGAACAGCATGAAGATTCCCCCGACGAAGAGGGCCACGCCGATAATAATGGCCAACACTTTCCCGATAATGGTGAATACTTCGTATAAGCCTTCGCCTACCCGGTTCATGAAAGCGGCACCCTTGCCGTTTTTAATTTCTTGGTACTCGTCTTTTATGGAGCGTTCGATGTTGGAGACATTTATATTTTCTCCTTTCATTTCGAGTTTCTGTTTGGTCGTCTTGGCCTTGGGGACGGCAATCCACAAAATGATATACACGATAATGAATATTCCATAGTAGAAGGACAGAAGTACGAAACCTATCCGGATGAGCAAGGGGGATATTCCCCAATACGCTGCTAGTCCCCCGGCCACTCCACCAAGTACTTTGTTGTCTGGGTTCCGATATAGTTTTTTGGCCTGTTTCGGGGCGGATTTCCGGGGCTGCTCGTCTTCGTCGATGATGTCGTCAGGCGTACCCATCGTGGCGATCACCTGATCCACGTCTTCGAGAGTGATAACCTCGCGGAACTGTCCTTTCAAGTTTTCCGTGAAAAGCTCCCCGATCCGGTTCTCGATGTCATCCATGATCTCGTTGCCGTCCTCTTCTCGCGTGTAATATGTTTTGAGGGTATTGATGTATTCTTGTAGTTTTTCCAGTGCGTCTTCATCGATATGGAAAATCTTGCCGCTTAAATTTATAGTATATGTTTTTTTCATGATGTGTGGTGTTAGTTGTTATGGTTTTCTTTAATGCTGTTCACGGCAGAGGTCAATTCATCCCAGGAGTTTTCGAGTTCCTTGAGAAAACCTCGCCCTTGTTCCGTGATACTGTAATACTTGCGGGGAGGACCTTGTTGCGACTCTTCCCAGCGGTATGACAGTAGACCGGTATTCTTCAGCCGGGTCAACAAGGGATATATCGTCCCTTCGACCACGATCATCTTGGAGGCTTTCAGTTTACTGATGATGTCCGGCACGTAGGCGTCCTGTTGCGAGATGATCAGTAAAATGCAGTATTCCAAGATACCCTTCCTCATTTGAGCTTGTGTGTTTTCAATATTCATCTCTTGGTTCTTTTGTAATGCAAGGCAAAGATATGAATAAAAAATAGTATTATGCAATACATAGTACTATTAATTTTAATATTTTATTCTTTTAGTCTGGATAAACGACCGGGGAGCTTTAAAACGTTTTCGTTGATTTTCCTTGATTGTAAGGCGTTAAACTGGATATTAAAGATTAACTTTGCTGTGAATTTAGAAAAGTGAATAACAAAAAATAAAATAGATATGAAGAGAGTTTTATTGATGATACTGGACGGTTGGGGTGTTGGAAAACACGATCATTCGGATGCGATCGGGAGTACTCCGACTCCTAACATCACGGAATTGGCAAGTAATAATCCCCGTGCTTTGTTGTACACGAGCGGGGAGAATGTCGGGTTGCCCGACGGTCAGATGGGGAATTCCGAAGTCGGGCATTTGAATATTGGAGCCGGACGGGTGGTTTACCAGGATTTGGTGAAGATTAACCGGGCTTGTCGGGATCATTCCATTGCCCAAAACCCGGAGATCGTGAAGGCGTTTAATTATGCTAAAGAGAACGGGAAACAGGTGCATTTCATGGGACTGGTTTCTAACGGGGGAGTACATAGTTCGTTGGATCACGTGTTTGCCTTGTGCGATTTGTCGAAGGAGTTCGGGATCGAGAAGACCTTTGTTCATTGCTTTATGGACGGTCGGGACACGGACCCGAAGAGTGGAAAGGGATTTATCGAGGAGTTGCAGGACCACATGAAACAATCCACGGGTAAGATAGCTTCCGTGATCGGGCGTTATTATGCCATGGACCGGGATTCCCGCTGGGAGCGTATCAAGGAGGCTTATGACTTGTTGGTGGATGGTGTGGGTACCCCGGTAACGGACGCCGAGGCAGGAGTGCAGGCTTCTTATGACGCGGGGGTAACGGACGAGTTCATCAAACCGATTGTTTGCGTGGACGAGGCCGGAAAGCCCGTGGGAACGATACAACCGGGTGATATGGTGATATTCTTTAATTTCCGTAACGACCGTGCCAAGGAGTTGACCATCGTGCTGACACAGGAAGACAAGCCGGATTTCGGGATGAAGACCATGCCGTTGTATTATTGTACGATGACTCCTTACGATGCGAAATTCAAGGGTTTACATATCCTGTTTGATAAAGAGAACGTGGAGAATACGATCGGGGAATATATTTCCAAGCAGGGGTTGAAGCAGCTGCGTATTGCCGAGACGGAGAAATATGCTCACGTGACATTCTTTCTGAACGGGGGACGAGAAGAGCCTTTCGAGGGAGAGAGCCGTATTTTGGTACCTTCTCCGAAAGTGGCTACCTACGATTTGCAACCTGAAATGTCTGCCCCTATCGTGACCGAGAAGATCGTGGAACAGTTGAATGAAAAGAGTGTTGATTTCATTTGCTTGAATTACGCGAACGGGGATATGGTGGGACATACCGGGGTGTACGAGGCTATCCAGAAAGCCGTGGCTACCGTGGATGAGTGCGTGGGTAAGACCGTGGCTGCCGCACGTGCTAACGGTTACGACGTGTTGATTATTGCCGACCACGGGAATGCCGATAACGCGGTGAACGAGGACGGGACGCCGAACACGGCTCACTCGCTGAACCCGGTGCCTTGTATTTGGGTTACCGATTCCAAGTGTGATCACTTGCGGGACGGGGTTCTGGCCGATGTCGCCCCCACGGTTCTCGCGATTATGGGACTTCCACAGCCCAAGGAAATGACGGGAAAATCGTTATTAGTTTGATATAAAAATGGAACGCTGGTCAAGTAAATGGCCAGCGTTCTTTGTTTGATAAGGTCAACATCCCGATAATGATATTGTAGTTTCTCGTGTATTTGAGATTTTTGCGGTTGACTGTGAGAAAAAGAAAAGTCTTGCAAGCGGAACATGAATTTACCTATGCTTGCAAGACTTTTTTGAAAATATCTTGTTGTTACTTGTTCTTCAACTGTTCTTCCAGTAGAGCGACTTTTTCTTGTTCGGCTTTGACTAGCCGTTCGTAGAGTTCTACAATTTTGTCTATAGGATTAAACGTGTATTGACAATTTTGAGTGAAAAAATGTCCGTTTTCATTATCTGTAAACGTGTTGATATAATTAATAGTAGCCTCTTCACTCATCGTTTTCAGGGCCTCCGTGGAAACGTGCAATATTTTCGCAATCTTATCAAGCATTTCGTCTTCAATTTGTTCTTTTTGCTCTAATTTTGAAAATGCTTGTTGTGTCATGTTTAATTCGGCCGCGAGGGTTTCTTGTTTAATCCCTAGCATATCGCGTACGCGTTTTATACTGTGTCCGTGGTGTGTTTTGCTCATAGGTATCGTCTCTGTACTCATAGTTGTTTATATTCAGTTGTACGGGCAAATATACGAAATAATTGTTTATTATGGGTTGTAAATTACACCATTTCGGGAGTTATTTACAAGGCTTGATTGTAGTTTACCTGTAAATTCTGGGCTTTATTTGCATAGGTGTTATAAATAATGGTGTAGAGGAAATGAAAATCTATCAGCGTCAATTAGAAGAATGTTACCGGAAACTGGAACAAGCCGGGCAAGTCGGGCAAACGAGGGAATTGCGAGTGAGTTTGGGAAAAGTGATTGATAAAATACGGTTAATTAACACGATGGATAATTTGATTCATAAAAAGTCGGAAGAGATGAGGCAGTTAATTGAGGAAGTCATGGGGGATATTGACGATCTAGCCCAACGTCACCACATCTTTTGATTCTCCAGGATATATCCCGGTAAGAGATTACGAGTGTATTTCGAGTAGATTGAAGGGTACTCTCGTTAAATTCTCATGCATGGATCAAACCAAGATGAAGGATAATTAATCCTCTTCGTTGATTTCCGGTTGACTTTCCGTTGACTAATTAACGAGATTCCGGTGCGAGTATACTGAGATACCCTATTATCCCCAGGTTATTACTCCGAAAACCGATCACTTGCGTCGTTCCCTATCGCTTGTAATGGTGGCGAGAGATCAACGATTCTATCTTTTTTATTGTAACTTTGCGGAATCATTTTCATTAATTTTCAATTAAAACATGATACAGATAGGAGATACGATTATAAGTCTGGATATTTTCGAGAAGAAATTTTGTTGTGATTTAGCAGTTTGCAAGGGAATTTGCTGCGTGGAGGGGGATTCTGGAGCACCTTTGGAAGAAGGGGAGGCGGAACAGATCCGGGAGAATTATAGGAAAATTAAACCTTACATGAAACCTGAGGGGATTGCAGCCGTGGAGGAAAAGGGCTTTTCCGTGGTCGACATCGAGGGTGACATGGTTACGCCGCTAATCGGGGGACGGGAGTGTGCGTATATTATCGAGGAGAACGGGTGTTCGTGGTGTGCCATTGAAAAAGCGTGGAGCCGGGGTGAGAGTTCTTTCCGAAAACCGATATCTTGCCACATGTACCCGATTCGGGTGAAACAGTACCAGAATTACGAGGCGATGAATTATGACCAGTGGACGATTTGTGCTTGCGCCCGCTTAAAGGGTGAGCAAGAGGGAATTCCGGTGTACGTGTTTTTGAAAGATGCTCTCATTCGCAAATACGGGGAGGAATGGTACGAGCAGTTATGTTACGCTGCACGGGAGATTGAGACGGGAAAAATCAAGTTCGGACGCTAATTTTTTTGGACTTTTCTTTGTGGAAAAAGAAAGTTATTCTATCTTTGCAGCGCAAAAGCAAAATGGTGGATGTAGCTCAGTCGGTTAGAGCGTCGGATTGTGGTTCCGAAGGTCGTCGGTTCGAGACCGATCTTCCACCCCGCTGGAACGGAGAATTGAATTTCGATTCTCCGTTTTTTTATTTCTTCTCGGTTGGGGAGAATGGGAATTCGGATGAAAATCAAGTGGTCTCTTGTAATATAACACGGTGAAATCCCGTTGTATTTTCGATGAAGACAGGGAACATTTTCGTTTCATCTTCGGAACACCTTCGGTGCTCCTTCGCTCCCGGGCGTCTGTGCAGCGAAGGTGTACCGGGAACGTTCCGGGAAAGAATATTTACTTGAATGTTATTTCAACGGGATTTCACCCGTTTTTCACTTTGCTATATCTTCTTTGAATAAAGGATATATTCATGGTAATATCTCGGTAAAATTTTCAATCGTATTTGAAAATACTTGTGTTTGTAGGAAAATATTCGGTTATGATTGAGTGATTATTCCTGTGCTGTTTTTTTTGCAAGGACGAGAATTATGTCTATTTTTACACAATCGTTGACGAAACGGTGTAATTGAATATAAATCATTAATAATTAGAATAAATTACATGGCAACAGAGAAATTTTTGTGGAGACACATAGGGCCGCGTCCAGAGGATATTGAAAATATGCTCAAAGTGGTTGGTGTTAGTTCACTTGATGAGTTGATCGAACAAACCGTACCGGAGTCCATCCGTTTGAAAAAACCGTTGGATTTGCCGGCTCCTCTTACCGAGTTCGAGTTTATCTCCCGGATGAAGGCGGTAGCTTCAAAAAATAAATTATACAGAACTTTTATCGGTCAAGGGTATTATGACACGATTACCCCTGCTGTGATTCAACGGAATATTTTGGAGAACCCGGCTTGGTACACGTCATACACTCCCTATCAGGCAGAAGTTTCACAAGGTCGTTTGGAGGCTTTATTGAATTTCCAGACGATGGTGGTGGAACTTACCGGGATGGAAATTTCTAACTGTTCGCTACTTGACGAGGCCACGGCTGCTGCAGAATCGATGACGATGATGTACGGTTTGCGTGGTAAAGAGATGAAAAAAGCGGGAGCGAATAAATTGTTTGTTGATAATCAGATATTCCCGCAAACGAAAGACGTGTTAATCACCCGTTCTGCCCCGCAAGGAATCGAGTTGGTGTACGGTGATTATGATACGTTCGAGTTTACCCCGGATGTGTTCGGTGCTATTATCCAGTACCCGGCTGCTAACGGTGAGGTACGTGATTATAAAGCATTCGCCGATCGGGTACACGCTAATGGGGCGTTGTTGTCGGTTGTGGCTGACATGATGAGTCTCGTGTTGTTGACCCCTCCGGGAGAATGGGGTGCTGACGTGGTTGTCGGAACAACCCAACGTTTCGGTATCCCGATGTCTTACGGTGGACCTCACGCTGCTTACATGGCGACGAGAGAGGAATATAAACGTAACATCGTGGGACGTATTATCGGTGTGACGATTGATGCACAGGGAAATCATGCATTGCGTTTGGCTTTGCAAACCCGTGAACAACATATCAAACGGGAAAAAGCTTCTTCCAATATCTGTACTGCCAAGGCTTTGAATGCCACGATGGCCGGATTCTATGCTGCTTATCACGGTCGTGAAGGATTGGAGAGAATTGCCCGTCACATTCATTCCGCTGCCGTGATATTGGCAGAGGAAATCCAAAAATTGGGTTATAAACTGAAAGTAAATAAATTCTTCGATACATTGCGTTTCGAGTTGCCGGAGGGTGTTTCTCAGGCTGCCGTGCGTGATGCTGCTTTGGAGCAGGAAATCAACTTGTTCTACTGTAACTGTGGTTGCGGTAAGGTCGTGGGGTTGTCAACGGACGAGAAGATTAACGAGAAGGAAATTAACACGTTGATCGGTATTTTCGCTAAAGCTGCCGGAAAGACGGCTGCACACGTGCAATTCCTTGATGACCGTACGGTGCTTGATCCGGTGATGTTGCGTGACGATGAAATCCTGCAACAATCCGTGTTTAACATCTACCATTCTGAGACTGGAATGATGCGTTACATGAAGAACTTGGAGAGAAGAGATATTTCTTTGGCTACTTCCATGATTTCTTTGGGATCTTGTACGATGAAATTGAATGCCGCTGTTGAGATGTTGCCGATCACTTGGCCGGAGTTGGGTGCAATCCACCCGTTTGCCCCGATGTCTCAAGCAGAGGGTTATCAACAAATGATCCGGGAAACCGAGGAAATGTTGTGCAAGGTGACCGGATTTGCCGGATGTAGCTTGATGCCGAATTCCGGTGCTGCCGGAGAATATTCCGCTTTGATGGTGATCCGTCAATATCATATCTCTCGTGGAGAAGGTCATCGTAACGTAATCCTGATCCCGGCTTCCGCTCACGGAACGAACCCGGCTTCCAGTTCTATGGCAGGTTTCAAGATTCTTGTTACCGCTACCGACCCGGAAGGAAATATCGATGTGGAAGACTTCCGCAAGAAAGCTATCGAGAACCGGGATAACTTGATTGGTGCGATGATTACCTACCCGTCAACTCACGGTATTTTCGAGGAATCAATCAAGGAATTGTGCAAGATCGTTCACGAGAACGGTGGACAGGTATTCATGGATGGTGCTAACATGAACGGGCAGTGTGGTTTGACTAGCCCGGGAGAGATTGGTGCTGACGCTTGTCACTTGAATTTGCACAAGACATTTGCTATGCCTCACGGTGGTGGTGGTCCAGGTGTCGGCCCGATCTGCGTGGCGTCTCATTTGGTGAAATTCTTACCGTCACACACGATGGTGAAGACCGGAGGCGAGGAAGGTATTCACGCCGTGGCTGCCGCTCCTTACGGTTCTGTTGGAATGTTACCTGTAACTTACGGTTACTTGTTAATGTTGGGTGGTGAAGGTTTGGCTATGGTGACGAAGATGGCTATCTTGAACGCGAACTATCTGGCTTCATCTTTCGAGAAATTGGGATTCAAGATTTTGTTCAAGGGATCGAAAGGTCGTGTAGGTCACGAGATGATCTGGGATTGCAATATGTTCAATAAAGAATACGGAATTTCTGAGTTGGATATTGCCAAACGTTTGATGGACTTCGGTTTCCACGCTCCTACCTTGTCATTCCCTGTTCACGGGACTTTGATGGTTGAGCCGACGGAGAGCGAGCCGAAAGAAGAGTTGGATCGTTTCATCGAGGCGTTGAAGACTATTCGCGAGGAAATGATCGAGGTGGGTGAAGGTAAAGCCGACAAGACGGACAACGTTTTGAAGAATGCACCTCACACGCATAAAGTGTTGACGGCTGACGAGTGGAGTCACGCTTACCCGCGTAGCAAGGCAGCTTATCCGCTGGCTTGGGTGGCAGAGAACAAGTTCTGGCCGCAAGTAGGGCGTGTGGATGATGGTTATGGTGATCGTAACCTGATGTGTACCTGCGATCCGCTTGAGTCATACGCAGACGAGAAATAAATTCTTTTAAATTATATTGGAAAGCGTTTCATTGTTGAGGTTTGAAACGCTTTCCTTTTCTTATTTTCCAGGGAGAAAGGTATGTTGGAGCAAGATGTTTTGTTGGATTTATTGGCACGTAAGGATAACCGGGCTTATCAATATTTATATCAATGTTATTATGTAGCGTTGAAAGCGTTGGCGAATCATTACGTGAAGGATAATGACGTGGCGGAAGATCTGGTGCAGGATGTGTTTATTTCTTTGTTGGAAAGTGACTACAAGTTCAAGACGGAGAATGACATCAAGTATTTTTTATACGGTTCTCTGAAAAATAAATGTATTAGTCATTCCAGAAAACAGAAAGTCCGGGATAAATATTACCAAGATGTTGTGTCTTCGCTGAATGAAGAGGAACATTTTTGGGATAAGGTGCTGGAAGAGGATGTTTATGCCCGGTTGATGGCAGCTATCGAGACTCTGCCGCCTCAGTGTAAATTAGTAATGATAATGACCCTAGATGGGTTGAAAGCGTCGGAAATTGCCGAACGTTTGCATATTTCCGTGGATACCGTGAAGGATCATAAAAGTAACGGGAAGAAAAAATTAACCGCCCAGTTGAAAGATACAGAGTTGCTCTGTTTGATTGGGTTCCTTTGGTTGTAATACTCGTCACGGAAGTGCTATTTTTTCAGGTGTAAAAAAATTTTTTAGGAGACACCCCCCTTTTGGGAGGTCGTGCGTTTTATTTATAGAACTGGGAATGAAATAGGTTTAAACGAACGTTTAATGCGATTTTATAAATTGTGTACTGATGAACGATAAAGAAATGTTATTCAAGATATCCTTGTTGATTTCCAAGAGTTTATCTGGGGATATCACGAAAGAGGAACAAACCGAATTAGATTCGTGGCGGGAAAAATCCGAATATAACAAGAAGTTGTTTGAGCGAATTTGTTCGGAGATGGTAATGCGGGAAAAACTTGCTCAATATAAGAGTGCGAACGTGCAGACAGCGTTTGATACATTTGTTAAAAGAAGAGAGAAACTACATTCTGGTCAGCGCTGGATAGGAAAGTTATCCCGTTATGCGGCAATTTTTATCGTACCCGTGTTGGCTGTGGTATTTTATTATAGCCAGAGAGAGAACGTTGAAATAACTGAACAACCACAATCCAAGAGTGGGGTGTTTACGATTCAGAGAAATTTGCCGGTGCTGACACTTTCTAACGGGAAAGAAATGGTCCTGTATAATCAGGAATTATTGCTGGAAGAAGAGAACGGGGTAAGAATTTCAGTGAATGAAGAGGGACGTATGCAATATGACCGGGCGGATTCCGTGGGAACGGAAATGGTGTATAACACTCTGACAACGCCTTCACAGTGCGATTTTACGTTCACTTTGGCAGATGGAACAAAGGTGTGGATGAATGCTAAATCTTCTTTACGCTATCCGGTTGCTTTTCAGGGGAGAGAACGGGTGGTTTACGCGGAGGGAGAGATATACCTGGAAGTGGCCCGGGATGAGAAACATCCGTTTTTCGTGATGCTTAACGGGATGAAGGTGGAGGTGCTGGGAACTTCCTTTAACGTGAATTCCTATGCGGATGAGAATTACACGGAGGTGACATTGGTGGAAGGACACGTGGCGGCTTACGTGGACGACAAGAACTACGATCTATTGCCAAGCCGACAATTACGCTGGGATAAGGAGAATGAATCCGTGGATGTAAGAACCGTGAATGTTAATGATTATATCGCTTGGAAAAAAGGGCAATATGTATTTAAGGGGCGGTCTTTGGAAGAGGTCGCTAAAGTGTTGGAGCGTTGGTACGACGTGGAAATCGTCTTTGAGAGTGAAAAAAGCAAGGAGGCGGTTTACACGGGGGTAATTAATAAAGAGGAGAATTTTGATGCTTTTGTCTTACGATTGAGAGAGACGTCATCTCTGTCGTGTCGGATGGAAAGTAATAGATTATATGTCAAGTAATTTTAATCGTAAAGAAAAATTGTATGAAAAGAATTTTAGTATTAGGATGTTTGTTAATATCATTTGTCGGGCTTTTCGGGCAAAATGAAACCTCAAAAGAGACGAAAGATTGTACGATTCAAGGAGTGCTAGATGGTGTTTATAAAGGAACGAAGGTTTATTTGGTGGAAGAAGAGGAGATTAATGGTGCCTCCAAGGTGATTGATAGTTGTGATGTCAAGGATAATCGTTATACATTTGTTGTAAAGAATGTGACTGTTCCACGGATGTATTTTGTGAAAAGTGGAGATCCGAATTGCTTGAGCCCGATCACTCCAGTTTGGGTAGAGCCGGGAGATGTGAAAGTTAGAGCTAAGTCTGAGTTTTTTGTGAATTGTACTGTCACGGGAACGGCGAATAACGAGATTTTTAGCGCTTACAATGCAGAGATGAAACATTTTGTGGATAGTATGCTGCGTTCGGCTAATATTGATCGGTTGTTGAATAGAAATCAATCACAGGCAGATCAGGAAAGAAATTTTAAAGCTCGTACGGCTCAACATAATAACAGGTCTTTGTGTCTGCAGGAAGAATTAGTTCGCAGGTATTATGATCAGGCAATAGCCCCGTTTATGATTTTCTGGGAGATGAAAGCGAACGTTACTCTTGACCAATTAAAAGAATTACGTGCAGTGGTTTCCCCGAGTTTGAACGAGCATCCTTACACGAAACAATTGGATGAATATATTCGTTTGGCTGAGTTTAAGGTGGGGAGTGATATGCCGGATTTTGAATTACCAGATAAGGATGGGAAATCGTTTAAATTGAGTAGTTTGAGAGGGAAATACGTGTTGGTAGATTTTTGGGCGTCTTGGTGTGGCCCGTGTATGCGGGAAATGCCTAACGTGGTGAAACTGTACAAAGAGTGTAAAGGGAAGAATTTCGAAATCGTGGGTGTTTCTTTGGATCAGAAGCGGGATGCATGGTTGAATGCAGTGGAAAAGAATAAGATGAAATGGATTCAAGTGAGTGACTTGAAGTCTTGGGCAACCGCTCCCGTGAAATTGTGTAATGTATCAGCAGTTCCTTACACGGTTTTGGTGGATCCGGATGGTAAGGTTATCGCTCTTGATCTTCGGGGTGAGGAACTGATTAAAAAAATAAAGGAAGTTTTAAAGAAATAATGGAAATGGTATGAAGTATATAGTACTAATTATTTGTTTGTGTAATTTATTTTCTTTTACGGTAAAAGCTAAGGAACGTCCGACTGTGATCACGGCTGAAATTTTCGGTTATCAGCGGGATAAAGTTCATTTTGATTTTATAGAGAAAGAGGGGATTAATATGGAGTTCCCGTATAAAGACGGTCAATTGATAGAGTTTATGGTGGAATTGGATGATATTACCACGATGATTTTGAATACGTTTATCGAGGTTTATCTTCAACCGGGGGATTCTATTCATGTAAAGGTGACTTATAACGGGAGGAACTATGACAAGGTTGAGTTTTCCGGAACACCTGCGGCGGTAGCTGTAAATTCGAAGTTGCATGAAAAAGAAATATTGCAAAGGCAACGTAATTATAAAACAAATATTCCGGCAATGTTGGTTACATTGGTGGATGCCAAGAAGTTTCATGAAGCAACGTTGAAAGAGTGGAAAGATGAAGTGGAGATGTTAGGGCAGGTTAAAGACCAGATAGATCCCCGGGTTTATAATATGGTGATATCTGGAATAGAGGGAACTCTTTTAACGAATTTAATGACTTATCCTTATGCGAGCGCTTCTTTTCACAAGAAGAAGTTAGAAGATTGTATGACTGCGGATTATTGGACAGCACTAGATGGTTATAAACTTCGGGATGACGAGGCATCGTTAAGAAGTAGAGCGTACCAATGTATGTTGGCTCCTTATAAAGATTACGTGCGTGCTAAAGAAGCGCGTGATGCGGGTAAGGAATATGAACCGCTTACTTCGCTTGAGGAGCAATACAAGGATTTTGTTGCTTTCTATGACGGGAGTTTGAGAGATACGGCGTTATTCGTGTTTTTGTATAACTCTGGTGCTGCTGGTGAAGATTTTGATGTGATCGAAAAATTGGTAAAAGATTATTTGAAAAAGTATAATAAGAATAAGGAATACAAGAAAATTTTGAATCAAGTGATGCAGTAAATTAAAAGGGGAAATGTATTGCAGTACATTTTCCCCACTCTGAATTTTAATTTAATTTCTCTAAATTAAAAGCAATACAAAATTATGCAAAAAAAGAAGTGTCTATGTCGAGATTTAATTATTAAATCGATTTGTTGTGTTTTTTTATATGCTTTGCTACCTGTATCGTCTGTTTTTGGACAGGAACAAGATTATAAAAAAACGAGAGTAACACTAAATGTGAAAGATATGAAATTGAATGACGTGCTTGATACTCTAGCCTCAGTGGCTAAAGTACGCTTCTTTTATAATCATTCACAAGTAGATGTCAATAAGAAAGTATCTTTTAATGTAAAGGATCGTGAGTTGGATTACGTGCTGATGCTTGCTTTGGGGGATCAGCCGGTGTCCGTGGAGTATCAGGTGAATCGTGTCGTGGTTTTAAAGTACCAAAAACCGACACAGGGAGTGACTATTTATAAAATTAGTGGAATTGTTATTGATGCTTCCACAAAGGAACCTCTTCCCGGAGCGAGTATTATTTTGAAAGAGAATAAAGGGATGGGAGTGGTGACGGATTTTGACGGGAAGTTTTTTATAGAGGTTCCTCAAGGAACATCTGCCTTGTTGGTTTCGTTCGTCGGCTACGAAGAAGAAACGGTTAACGTGACAGGGGGAAATATGGAAAATTTGGAGATCAAGTTGACGGAGAAGACCACGGAGATTGAAGATGTGGTGGTGACGGGTATGGCACCTCGTAAGGTGGAAAGCTTTTCGGGTGGTTATGTGTCCGTGAAAGGAAGTGAATTAAAAAAGATAAGTCCGAATAACTTGTTGAAGGCTTTGCAGGTTTTTGACCCGAGTTTTCGTATCGTGGAAAATAATAATGCCGGTTCGAATCCGAATGCCATGCCGGAATTCCGCTTGCGGGGGGATGTGCAGCTAGGAAATGGCGGGGTGGATGCTAATAGCATGGAGATGATGATGGGGGATTATTCTCAACGCCCGAATATGCCGCTTTTCGTGTTGGATGGATTTGAGACTACTTTGCAGCGGATTGTTGATTTGGATCCGGAACGTGTGGAATCCATTACTATTTTAAAGGATGCTGCTGCAACGGCAATCTACGGTTCGAAAGCCTCTAATGGGGTCCTTGTCGTGGAAACGAAAAAACCTCTTCCGGGAGCGTTGAATATTTCGTATAGTATGAATATGGGTATTTCTGTGCCTGATTTGTCGGATTATAATTTGATGGATGCGGAAGAGAAGTTGGAATACGAACGGATGGCCGGTGTATTCAGTACGACGAGCCAGTTGAATTATTACAACAAGTATAAAGAAGAAATTTTAAGAGGGGTTGACACGTACTGGTTGTCAGAGCCCTTGCGGACGGCCGTCACTCACCGCCATACGTTGACAATGGAAGGTGGAGATGAGGCGTTAAGATATAACTTGGGAATAAACTATTCAAGAGAACCGGGAGTGATGAAAGAATCCGGGCGTAACAGTATGGGGTTGAACCTGTCTCTTCAATATCGTCGGAAAAAATGGAATATCCAAAATCAATTAAGCCTGACGAATGTAAGAGGGGATAATTCTCCTTATGGTTCTTTTAGTCAATACACGAAATTGAACCCGTATTACCGGAAAACAGATGAAAATGGACGTTACACGAGTCTTTTGGACCAAAAGAAATTACCGGGAGAAGGAGGAGGAACCGTGAATATCGTGAATCCGTTATATAATTTGTTGTGGAAATATAAAGATTTCACGGAGAATTTTAGTGTCGTGGATAATTTTAATATCGAGTGTGCTATCTTGGATAATCTCCGGGTGTCGGCGGGAGCTTCTATCACGAAAGGTACTTCCAGAATGGAGGTTTTTAAATCCATGAATCATACGGATTTTTTGGCAGAGCAGGATTTGACCAGAAAAGGTTCGTATAATAAAAGTACGGGAGATAATGTTTCATGGAGCGTGAATGCTTCTGTAAATTATAACTACACGAAGGATAAGCATTTATTAAGTTTGTTTGGACGTTGGAACGTGGATGAGTCTAAAAGTAACAGTGTAAACTTGTCGGCAATGGGATTCCCGAATGATAATATGGATGACTTTTTATTTGCTTACGAGATGGAAGACCGGGTAAGTGGAACAGAATCGACTTCTCGAACAGTCGGAATTATCGGGCAAGTTAGTTATATGTATGATATGCGTTTCTCGGTAGACTTTAGTATTCGTGGGGATCTTTCCTCGCAATTTGGGGCGAACACGGGAATGGCACCTTTTTGGGCTGCCGGGGCTCGTTGGAACTTACATCGGGAAAAATGGTTGCAAAACACGATTATTTCAAACTTGGTGTTACGCGGGTCTTATGGTGTCACGGGGTCACAAAGTTATTCTCCTTACCAGGCGAAAGAGACTTACTCGTACGATGATTTGTTGTTCCCCTATCCGTCTTCGGATATATTGGGAGCGCAGTTAAAGGGTATGGGTAATCCGGATTTGGGATGGTCTACGACAGAGAATCGTAGTTTAGCTGTAGAGATAGGATTATGGAATAGTCGGGTAAATGCGTCTTTTTCATACTATAATAATTACACGGATGAGTTGTTGTTAGATTATAATATGGCTCCTTCTACCGGGTTCGCCACTAAAACAATGAATGTTGGAGCTGTGGAAAATGAGGGATATGATATTTCATTAAGTGTGATGCCTATTCAGGATTACGAGAGACAGATTCAATGGAGTGTTTCAATGAATGGTTCGCATAACCGTAACGTGATCAAGAAGATTTCGAACGAAATGAAGGCTATGAACCAGAAAAATTTGGAGAAAAAGAATGGAAGTCCGGAGGCCATTTACGAGGAAGGGAAATCTACCACCCAGTTGTTTGTGGTTCCTTCTTTGGGAATTGACCCGGCCACGGGGCAAGAGGTGTTCTTAAACCGTAATGGAGAGAAAACTTATATTTGGGATCCGCTGGATAAAGTGGCAATAGGTGATACGGAACCGAAATTGAGAGGGGCTGTTTCTTCGGCGTTTACGTATAAAAATTGGAGTGTTTCTCTGGCTTGTTCATACGAGTTCGGAGGATGGTGGTATAACCAGACGTTAGTTGATAAAATTGAAAATTCAAGTGCGGCTTATAATTTGGATCGTCGGGCGTTATCACATCGTTGGAGTGAGAATAACCGGGATGCACGTTATAAAGCGATAAAGATGACGAACCAGGATACGGGAATGAGCAGTCGTTTTGCGCAGAAACGGAATGAGTTTTCGTTTACGTCTTTGGCAGTCGGTTATCGTTTTGATCCGAAGAATTTTAAATTCTTGCAAGCGTGTCGAATTGCCAGTGTGTCGTTGAATGCAACGATGGAAGAACTGGGTAGAATCTCATCCATTAGAACAGAACGAGGATTGGATTACCCGTTTGCTAGAACGTTCAGCGTGTCATTGTCGGTATTGTTTAATTAAAATGAGGAGGAGTACGAGATGAAAAATTTATTATTATCAGCAATTTGCATCGTTTCGTTGTTCTTGTCTTCCTGTCAGAATTGGATTGATGTGAATCCGAAAACGGATATTGAGGCCGAAGAGTTCTTCACTTCGGAGGACGGGTTCAAAAGTGCGTTGACCGGGTTGTATAGCATGATGGTACTGGAAAAATCATACGGGAGGCAGATGACATTTGATTTCGTGGAGAAGTTGGTTCAACGATATGATAATTATGCGGCGGGGTCTGTGACGGATGAGGAACGAGCAGCTATCTATAAATATGGTGAAACGACAAGTTCTAAAAATGCGATTGCCGAGATCTGGTTGAAGTTGTATAACGAGATTGCGAATATCAATAATTTCTTGCAATATCTTGAATCGAACGGGGATGTGATCGTGACAGAGGGGTATCGTGATTTGATGAAGGGGGAGGCGCTAGGGTTACGTGCATTCCACTATTTTGATTTGTTGCGTTTGTGGGGACCGATTTATTCTCAAGATTCGACAAAAGCGTGTATTCCTTACCGGGAGAAGTTCAATTCTGAGAGCGCACCGTTGATGGCGGCTAACGAAGTGATGAAGCGTATTGTTGCCGATTTGAAGGCTGCTGAAGAGTTATTGAAGAATGATCCGTTGAATTATGATAATGTTGCGAACGAGCCTTTTGTCGGGGAGCGTAAGCATCGCATGAATAAGTATGCAGTTAAGGCTATGTTAGCCCGAGTATACTTGTATATGGGAAATAAGGCACAAGCAGCGAGTTATGCTCGGGAGGTAATTAATAATTCCGGGTTACGGCTTGTACGTGACAACAGGGAAGATGTGTCTTTGTATGGGGAGACTATTTTCGGACTTTCCATGTATAATATGGAGGAGAAGTTGTCTGCTTACTGGAAAGATGCTACCACTTTCGACACGCAGTATTATATTTCTCGAACCAATATTTCGTCCGTGTTTGAAACAAATTCGGGGATTGGGTTGAATGATATGCGTTATCGCTCGAATTATGGTTTTATTCATACTTCCGGGAATAGTTTCCTTTGTCGCAAATATTTAGGCAGTGGACTGTATGGAGAGAAAATCCCGTTGATCCGTTTGGCTGAAATGTACTATATATTAGCTGAATCGGTAGCCTTGTCTGAATGTGGGCAGTATATTAATGCGGTGAAGAATGCCAGAGGTATTTCTCGGGCATATGATGTCGGTACGAATGTGACCGAAGAGCAACGTTTGGAGGAATTGAATAAAGAGTATCAGAAAGAGTTTTTTGCTGAAGGACAGTATTTTTACTTCCTGAAGAGGCATAACATGAAAACTTTCTACCGTTGTCCCGTGGAGAATTTTTCAGCTTACGTGTTACCGGTTCCGGATGACGAAAAAACATATGGAGAGGCTGAGTAATCATTTAAACGCAAAGTATAGAATATGAGAAATATATATGTTATTATAAGTGTTTTGTTATTCTCTTTAGCGGCGTGTCAGGAAAAGGAGATTCTCGGCTATTCGATAGAACGGGATGGCTTACAATTCGATTATGACACGAATAAAATGAGAGTGACGGTTGATTTTATGCAAGAGTATAGAACGGATACGACGTGGTATTCCGGGATCCCGGGTGAAGGTGGTTATTACACGCAGAGACGGTATACCGGTGATTCTTTGTTGAAAAAGAAGATACAGTTGAATTTATCCATGATGGGACACGCCGTGGATTATGATCGAGAATTTCGGTTAAAGGCGGTGGTGGCAGAAGGTACGGATGAAGTGGCAAAAACTTTTTTGGAGTTTGAACCTTCGTACGTGTTTCGTGCCGGGCAACTGAGAGATACGGTAGAAGTGTACGTGTTGAATCCGGTAGCCCGTGTAAATTACACGATTGGAATTGTTTTGGATGAGGAGAATTCGGATCCTTCCTTGGAGTTGGGAGCGAAGGAGAAGAGTGAGTATCAAGTGTTATTGAGTAATCGGTATCCACAGCCGTCTCAATGGGATGCGAGTGTTGTTGGAGATTTCAGCGAGGACAAGTATGCATTCATGGTAACCATTTTGGGAAAATTGTATGATCCTTGGGCTGATTGGAGTTCTGATATTGCTGTTTTACTTGAGGCTTTGAATGAATACAACGCTTCGCATCCCGGAGAGGAGAAAGATTTTACATTCCCGGAACCGCCGGCTCCTGTTTGGTGGAGTAATTTTGAACATATGCTCGGGGAATATTCAATGGCTAAAGATCAATTTATGAAGGAGGCTTTAGGGTATGATTATAACTATTTCGGTTGGTGGTGGGTAGAGGACGAGAGAGGAACGAACCAACGCTTGCGGGATGCCTATGACCAATATAACGCTGAACATCCGAATGATCCATTACCGTTTGAGCAGTTCCCTGTTATATGAAAGAAAGATTATTCTATGGTTTATAAAATAGAAAAACAATGAAAAGATTAATATTTATAGTCGGATTTGTTGCGTGGTTTCTTGTCGGATGTTATGATGATAAAGGGAATTACGACTACAAAGAAATAAATACGATTGATGGACTTATGTTTATGCCAACCCCGATTGTTGTGGAGGAAGGTAACTCGTATAGGTATGAATATCGTCAACCGGCACAGGAAGAATTAAAGGTAACTTATTCCCCGGTTTTTACTCAAAGTATGGTAGAAGGAGAGGATAATGTGGAGTATTTGTGGACGGTGGCGTATAAGGAGGGTTCTGAGAATGTTGTTGATAGTGTGTTTACGAAAGAATTGGAACTGGCTTACCCTCCGAAGCAAGCAACTAAATATAATGTCAAATTCCGCTTGAGTGATAAGAGAACGGGAGTTGATCATTATCGTGATTTTATCATGACGACTAAAGTTCCGTTTGTGAATTCATGGTTTATCTTGAATGGACCGGAAAATGACAGAAAGTTATCTACGGTGGAAGAACCGGATTCAACGAATCCGATCATCAGTTATGATGCTTATAAAGATTTGTGGAATAGGGAACGATTTCAAAAAGCGGAGGCTTTGTCGTACGTGAATTTCCTTACTCTTTCGGATGGAATGGATAAGTGTGAAAGTTTGTATGTCGTTCAGCGTGATTCTGTTGCTTTGATGTTGCCTTTCGTGTTGGAAGACAGGAAAGATTCCAGATCGTTATTTGCCCCTGGCGCTAATCCCAGTAATTTAGTTTATAGTGAATCTCACCCGATGAGCAGGTATGCTATTGCGGTGGATAATAATGGCAAATTTTATCATTCGGGAGGAAGTGGATATTATTTTACCGGTTTGACAGAAGCTGATGTGCAGAATTACGTGATCGATAAAATTTATATGAGTAGAAGTGGGTTTACCACGATTTGGGATAAAATGAATCGAAAATTCATGTCGTTTAATCCTGCTGAAAACCGGTGTTACGATATTCCAAGTCCCGATGGGAGTTACCCGCAGAATGCAGTTGAGTCGAATACGGTAGAGATAAGCGATTTCCCGGTTGAAGGATTGTCCGAGGAGGTTGATGGGGTGACTCATCTGATGGAGATTTTGTGGTTAGGTCAAGGGATTACTTCGGGATCAGAGGAAACTGGTGCAACGGCTATTGGCGTGATGGCGGATACCAGCTATGTTTTTTATATAGAGGCTAGTGACAAAGAAAAATCAATGAGAGCAGACGAATCTCCGATTAAGGTGAAGAGGGTGAATCTGGGAGAACTCGGATTTGACCAGAATACTTGTTTTGCTACATCTTCTGCTTATGCTGAACAGTTCTTTTACACGAAGGAGAGTAAGGTGTTTTTGTTTAACACGGTAAGTAAAGAGTCGATAGAATTGTATGATGCGGGGGACGTGATTACGAAATTAAAGTTCAGGTCTGACGTTGATGCTTCTTTCCCGGATAATTCTTCCCCGTATCGTTGTTTGGGAATTGTTGTGAATGCGGCTGGTGCTGGTGAATTGCATGAGGTTATTCTAGATGAGGCAGGAGATTTCGTGACGTCGCACACATTTACCGGTTTTGGGGAGATAAAAGATTTGATTTTTACAACAGTAATGAGAGTAATTCAATAGATATGTACAAGTTATTTAGTCAATTGTTTATAATGACTTTTTTCCTTTTCCCCGGATTATCTTTCGGGGAAGGAAAGAAGTTTACGATTAACGGGAAGATACCGGAGATGCCATCGGGCAGAATGATAGTGATTACCCAATTGGTGGATCGAGTGGATACGCTGGGGCAAGGAGATATTCGGGAAGGAAAGTTCGTGGTGGAAGGAGAAATGAATGAACCTTGTGTTGCGTTGATTTATGTGGAAGGGTATGGTGGGGGCTTTGTTTTTATTTTGGATTCGGATGCACCTTACGAGATGGAATTGTTCCAATCTGGTAAAAGCGTGATTAAAGGAGGAAAATTACAGAGTGAGTTAATAGCATACCAAGGAATTGTTGCCGAAGAAAACGAAAAGATTAAGGCTGCCCGAACAAAGTTGGAGGAGGCGAGTGAGGCAAAGCATTACCGCACGGCAAGTGAATTGCAGAAAAAACTGGAGCAAGTGATGGCGGATGCCCAATCTCGTTTGGGAGAAGTGTTGGAGAGGAATAAAGATAACGTGTTTGCAGCCTATATTCAAACGGCAGGAATGGAGCGTTTGGATTTGAATCGCTTGAAAGAGTGTTATGCAAGTTTGACAGATAAAGCAAAGGCAACAGGTCCCGGTAGGTTAGTGGCTGCTCGAATTCAGGCGTTGGAAGGGGTTGATGTAAATGCTGTTGCCCCGGATTTTACGTTACAAACACCGGAAGGGGAAGAAGTTGCTTTGTATGACGTGAAAGGGAAATTGAAGATCATCGATTTTTGGGCATCTTGGTGTGGGCCGTGTCGTATGGAGAACCCGAATATGGTGAAATTGTATGCTGAATTTAAAGATAAAGGTTTGTCCGTGATCAGTGTCTCTTTGGACGAGAAAAAGGATAAGTGGTTGGAAGCGATCAAGAAAGACGGGTTGACATGGTTACATCTTTCTGATTTGAAAGGTTGGAAAGGGGAGATCGTTAAATTGTATAATATTGATGGGGTGCCAACCATATTCGTGTTGGATGAGAATAACCGGATTATAGCGAAGAATTTGAGAGGTGAGAAATTGAGGGCTTTTGTAGAGGAACGATTAAAGTGATAAGGGTATCATGATATTGTGTAAAGAGGGGGAGTTTTGTCTCCCTCTTTTTTTATCTTTGCAGAGTTGTGTAATATGTTAAAAGTAAATAGAGTATGCGAAGATTATTTTTGTGCATGATACTGGTATCGTGGTATACCTTGTTAAAGGCCCAGTACGAAGGTATGGAATATTATCAAGAGCAAGACCCGGCGGTAAAGGTGAAATTGGAACAATGGCAGGATTTGAAATTCGGTTTTTTCGTGCATTGGGGACCGTATAGTCAAAAAGGGTATTGCGAGTCGTGGACAATTTGCACGGAAGATGTAGATTGGATTCAGCGGGACACGATAATTTCTTATGATGAATATTACCGGAATTACGTGAATCTGAAGAAGACGTTTAATCCGGTGAAGTTTAACCCGGAATATTGGGCTGATCTGGCAAAAGAGGCCGGGATGAAATATTTTGTATTCACGACGAAGCATCATGATGGTTTTTGTATGTGGGATACGAAAGAAACGGATTATAAGATTACTTCCTCGGAATGTCCGTATCATACGGCACCTAATCCGGATATACTGAAAGAATTGTTTGGTGCGTTCCAAAAGCGGGATTTTATGATCGGGGCATATTTTTCGAAACCGGATTGGAATAGTCCTTATTATTGGTCGGATCGTTGGCAACACGGTGATCGTAACGTGAATTACAAAATCAAGAATCACCCGTGGATGTGGGAGAAGTTTTGTGATTTCACGTATAACCAGATAAAAGAGTTGATGACCGGGTACGGGAAGGTGGATATTATTTGGTTAGACGGGGGATGGGTTGCACCGGAAAATCGGGATCAGGATATCAAAATGGATCGAATTGTAGAGATGGCACGAGGGTATCAACCTGGATTGATTGTTGTTGACCGTTGGATTGGCGGGAAATACGAGAATTACCGTACTCCGGAACAAAAGATTCCCGAAAAACCGTGGGATTACCCGTGGGAAACTTGTATGACGATGGCAAATCAGTGGTCTTATTTACCGGGAGATAAATATAAATCAACCCGGGAACTGGTACATTATCTCGTGGATATTGTTAGTAAAGGAGGAAATTTCTTGCTAAACGTGGGCGTGGATGGTAACGGGGAGATTCCGCCGGAAGGAATCAAGATTATGAAGGAGATGGGGGTTTGGATGAAGGTTAACGGGGAGGCGATCTACGAAACTCGCCCGATTGCTCCTTATAAAGAAGCCAAGATTTGTTACACGAAGCATAAGAATAACGGAAAAGTATATGCCATTTATTTGAATGACGAGAATGAAGTGAATCCGCCTTCTCAGATTATGCTGTATAGTATCAGCCCGGCTAGAGGGGCTAAAATCTCGTTGTTGGGATATAAAGGGAATTTGTCTTATAAGCGAGTGGGAAATGGAGTGTTGGTGACACTACCGCCGTCTTTCGTGAAGAATCCGGCTTGTGAACATGCTTGGACGTTATGTATTTCAGGGATGAATGAAAAAGAGTAGCTTGAGGTACTCTTTTTCATTAAAACCCATTCAACTGCATGGTTGCGGTGGGAATTAATAGTACGAAACCGATAATGACAAGTAGCAGGATAAATTTCCAGAAAAATTTCACCCAAATATCGTAAGGGATACGGGCAATTCCCAAAGCTCCGATCAATACGCCGGAAGTCGGGGTGATCATATTCGTGAACCCATCTCCGAATTGGAAAGCCATCACGGTAGCTTGTCTGGATAACCCGATCACGTCGGAAAAAGGAGCCATGATGGGCATGGTAAGGGCTGCTTTGGCAGAACCTGATGGGATGATGATGTTGATCATGGTTTGGATCAAATACATGATACCTAGTGAAAGTACACGCCCAGCCTCACTCATCAAGCTTGCCAGTGAGTGAAGGATTGGGTCGATGATATGACCTTCTTGTAAAACAATGATGATACCTCCGGCCAAACCAACCACTAGTGCGGCAGAAAGAATATCTTTCACTCCAGCAATAAAAAGCTTGACAATATTATCTGCATTTTCTTTTGCTGCAAAACCGGAAAGGATTCCCATGGCAAGAAATAATCCGGATATTTCAGGCAGATACCATCCGTAACCCATTACTCCTACAATTAGGAAAAGAATCGTGAAGCCTAGAATTGTTAAGATAAAGAAGTGAAAAGATTTGCGTAAAGAAAAATATCCGATTAGGGCAAATAGTATGGTTAATGCCGGGACAACAAATGTGGTTAGGCTGGAGTGTTCCCCGATGGATAACGTTGTACGGGGAAAATAACAGGAGAAAAGTACAAGTCCGATAAGAATAAAAAGATAGACGCCCCAGGATGAGGTGTAACTTTTGTATTCAATTTCTTGCGTATTGTCCACTTTTTCTTGTCTCCAATGGCTATCTAGGTTATACACGAGTGAGGCTTTAGGATTCTTTTTGACTTTCGCCGCATAGCGTAACACCCAGGTAATCATGATTACGTTAAGGATAGCCCAACAGAAAACCCGGTACTCGAAACCGGAAAATAACGGCAGGTCTGATAATCCTTGTGCGATCCCGATCGTGAAGGGATTAAGGATAGCACCTGCGAATCCAACATGGGCGGCGACATAGACCATACATACTCCGGTGAGAGAATCATACCCCATGGATATGGCCAAGGGAACGATGATAATGACAAAAGCCAGCGTTTCCTCGCTCATGCCGAAAATAGCCCCGAAACAACTGAACAAGAGCATAACCATCGTGATGATGATGTTATTGACACCTAGTTTACGGATAATTCCGATATGTTCCAGTTTTTGGGTGGAACGTAAGAAGGAAAAAATACCCACGTCAATAGCTTTGCTGTTATTCATAATCCAGAAAGCACCCCCGATGATTAGGATAAAAGCGATAATTCCGGCTTGTTTTTCGAACCCGTTGAAAAGAGCTGAAAACACTTGCCATGTTTGCGGGCTTTTTGCAACCTCATGGAATGAATCGTTCACGATCACGGTTCGTTCTACGCCATTAACATCGACAGATTCTCGGGCATATTCTCCACCCGGGATAATCCAGGTTAGGATAGCACAAATAATAATGATCGAGAATACAATGGTGTAAGTATGCGGGACTTTTTTTAGCATAATAGACTGTGGTTTTTAGATTGAAGGTTCAAATTTACAAATATTTGCGAGAGAGCAATAATATGTGGCGTGGAATTCTTAAATTTGCATGAAAGAAGTAAATCATAACCGTATGGACTCACGTTTGTAAACTCGAATGACCGGAACCCAAAGTACATGACAACAGAGGTAGAGAAATTATACATAGAAGAGAATGATAACAGGTGAAAAACAAGATAAAGTATTTACCCGGGATTTCTTTCGAAAGGTAGGGAAAGCGATACATGACTATCATTTAATAGAGGATGGGGATCGGATTTTGGTGGGCGTATCGGGTGGTAAGGATTCGTTAGCGCTATTAGAGGTATTGGCCATGCGAGCCAAGGATCCGAAGCAAAATTACACGGTTATTGCGGCTCATATTGCGGTAGGGGATGTTGCTTATGAAGTGGATGGCGAGTATTTGAGGGCATTTTGTGAGCGTTTGGACGTGGAGTATGTTTATCGTACTATTCGGGTGGATACTACCGTGAATCCCAAAAAACCGGCTTGTTTCGTGTGTTCATGGCACCGGCGTAAGATGCTTTTTGATATTGCCAAAGAATATGATTGTAAAAAATTAGCATTGGGACACCACCGGGATGATGCCGTGGAGAGCCTTTTGATGAGTATGATGTTTAATGGGACGATTTGTAGTATGCCTGCCCGGTTGGAAATGTTCAAGAATACCTTCACGCTTATTCGTCCGTTAATCTATCTTTCGAATGACGAGACTTCACGTTATGCGGAAATGAGGCAATTTAAAAAGCAGAAAAAACATTGTCCCCACGAGAAAGCGACTAACCGGGATGTCGTGAGTAAATTGCTTGATCAAATGGAGGCAATTTCTCCTCATGCTCGGAGTAATTTGTTTGCAGCAATGCAAAATATTCGGGAAGATTACTTGCCTTGATCGTATTTTTTAGTGATTTTGTGCTGTGATATCGAAAAGTGAAATAAAATATTTTTTAATCAATCTTCTCTTATCTGCTCGTAGAGAGGGGAAGATAGTTTTTTCAGTATCAGATAAATGGCAGTAAGTTTTTAAATTAAAAATATTTGTAGGGAAAAATTGTTTTATTCAAAAAAAGGTCCTAATTTTGTCTTCAGGAGGTGAGGATTCCAGATACAATGGAATTCTTAACTAGATAAAGGCACTTATTGGAGGATAAGTGTCATTTATTTTTTTATGTATAAATCAATATCTTAATATAATAATTATGACAAAGAAGGTATCTTATGTAACTAAAGAAGGGCTGAAAAAATTGCAGGATGAACTGGACAATCTGCAGAATGTAGAGCGCCCTAAGATTTCTAAGGCAATTGGAGAAGCCATTGAGAAAGGAGATATCTCCGAGAATGCAGAGTATGATGCAGCGAAAGATGCCCAGGGGCTATTGGAGGCTAAAATCGCTCAGCTACAAGATGTAATTTCGAACTGTCGGATCATTGACGAGTCACAAATCGATACGTCAAAAGTTCAGATATTAAATAAAGTGACAATCAAAAATATAAAAACAAAAGCTACGATGACTTATACTTTGGTGTCAGAAAGTGAAGCTGACTTCAAGGCAGGTAAGTTGTCGATCACGACTCCAATCGCAAAAGCGTTGATCGGTAAAAAGTTAGGCGATAAGGTAGAAGTTCAAGTACCGGCAGGGACGATGGAGTTTGAGATTATGGACATTTCCATTTAATTGAAAATGAAGGCCAGCGGAGCTGGCAATCTAAAATCTAAAATTTTAAATCTTAAATAGATCATGGCTTCAATTTTCACGATGATTATTAACGGGGAGATTCCATCTTACAAAGTGGCCGAGGATGAACATTATTATGCATTCTTGGATATAAATCCCATGCAAAAGGGACACACGTTAGTGGTCCCGAAGAGAGAAGAAGACTATTTATTTGACCTGTCGGATGAAGAATTAGCCGGGATGATGGTATTTGCCAAAAAGGTGGCCAAAGCAATTAAGAAGAGTATTTCCTGCCAACGAGTGGGAGTGGCTGTAGTAGGATTGGATGTCCCGCACGCTCATATTCACTTGGTTCCTTTGGTTGAAGGTAATGAGTTGAATTTCTCTAACCCGAAGAAACAATTCCCGAAAGAGGAAATGGAAGCTTGTGCTAAGCTGATTAATAGCAATTTGTAAAAATATTAGACAATTTATCATGAGGGACGCGACCACGTCCCTTTTTTTATCAGAAGATGGAAAGGAAAAAACTATATAACGCTTACGAACAACACGAGGGGTATAATTGTTTTGGTTGTGCATCCGGGAATGAGCATGGCTTGCGCTGTGAATTCTATGAAGAGGGGGAATACATAACTTGCCATTGGATGCCCCGTCCCGAATTTCAAGGTTTTTTTCACGTGTTACATGGTGGAATACAGGCAACATTGATGGATGAAATCGCGTGTTGGAACGTTTTTGCGAAAGTGAAAAGTGCGGGAGTCACGGTTGAATTGACTACGAAATATCGTGCTACGGTCTATTCAGATCGGGGAGAACTATTTCTGCGTTCCCGCATCGTGGAACAAACTTCCCGTTTAGCGAAAATGCACGTGGAACTATTTAATGCTGACGGGACATTGGGAAGTGAGGCTGATGTGGTTTATCGAATATTTCCGGAAAACGTGGCTCGTCAACGATTGGGATGGACGGGAATCGAGGCATTTCATCCCGAAGAAAACAAGTAATTGAGCCCGTATCCCGTGTGACGGGAGATGACCCGGAATGCCATGTCGGTTTGACAATGTTTAACAAGAGTTTATTTTGAATTAATGTAAAATAATGTTATTTTGATTTTATCATGTTGTTATCATAAAGTAAGCCGCTCCCATTCCGCTCCCATTCCTGTCTCATTCCGCTCCTATTATGATGATAAAAAAATTGTAATTGTATAGAGGATGTTAATATTTGTATAAGTGAATAATAACATGATGATTATTACATTAACTATGAAATTGGTTTGATTACTTGTTTTACATGAATCGAGCCCCTTCGGATTCTATTTTTTCAATTCGAACAGGAAATGATTATCTTTGTCGGGAAAGGTTTGCACGTGATGTGGTGACCGTCTAAATGTTGAAATAATGAATGATATGAGATACAAGAATGTGGTTTGGGATTGGAATGGGACGTTGTTGGACGACGTGAAGATTAGCGTGGATACGATTAACGTGATGTTGGAGCGGAAACATTTGGGGAAGTTGACGGTAGAGGAATACCGGTCTATTTTCGGATTTCCCGTGAAGCCTTATTATGAATCGATTGGGTTTGATTTTAGTCAGGATGATTGGGAGGAGGTATCGAGAGATTTCGTGAATATTTATAATGATTTGGCGGAAAAAGTGGAATTGACACCCGGGATTATTCCCGTGCTGGAAGGGATAAAGAGGAAGGGCATACGCCAATATGTATTATCCGCATTGAAAGAAGATTTATTGATAGGAATGCTAGAGCGATTTGGTATTCGTGAATATTTTGAGGGTGTTTGCGGGTCAAATAATATTTATGCGGATGGTAAGGTGGCACGAGGCATGGAGATGTTACAGATGTTCCCGATTGTTCCGGGTGAGACGGTTATGGTCGGAGATACGCTGCATGATGCGGAAGTGGCAGAAACCTTGGGTTTTGATTTTAGGTTGTATGCCGGAGGGCATAATAGTACGGAACGGTTGGCGGAGAAAGGGATCGTGTTGCAACGGATGGAGCAACTTTTATCGGAAGACTAATAGTCGATTATATCCCGAACAGGATAAATTTTAAATTATTTCTAAGGATGGATAATGCTCGTTGGAAGTGGGTTTTCACAGTCGTTTCTGCGATATCCATCTCTTCAGCGATTTCACGAACTTTTTTCTTCTCTACAACGTGTAGCAAGAGAACTTCCCGTTGTTTCTCCGGTAAGGAGTTCAATATATACTCTAGTCGTTCGTGGATGTCCTCATCGATTTCTGGATCTTCAATAGTAGAGAATAGCATGGCTTCGATGATTTTATCTTGATGTTTGTATTGGATATTTAGAGAACGGAGGTAGTTCAAACAATTATTTTTGACAATACCTAATAAGTAATAAAACACGGGTTGTGTTTCATTGTAACGTTCGGGGTGAGACCACAAAGAAAGAAAAGCATCTTGCACGAGGTCTTCGGCATCATCCCAATCATAGAGGTAACGCATGGCGTATTGCTGCAATTTGTTGAAAGACGTTCGGTACAACTCGTGAAAAGCCTCTTGATCATGTTTTTTGATCAAGTGTCCTAAGTCGTCTTGTGCGGTAAACTGATCCATCGTTGAAATCTTATTTCGGACAAAGATAAATTTTTTTTTGGTATCGTGTCATCCGTTTTTTAATCTCATGTTAATTAGGAGTAAAATGTAACGTTTGATTAAGCGTGTTGGCTTATGGATAAGAAAATTAATATTAGCTGGGACATTTTGGTGAAGAAGGTACGGTGGGGATTGACTCCGGAAGAGGAGAGTGCGTTTCAGGAATGGCTGGCTCAAGATAAAAGTCATGAAGTATATTTTGAACGGGTGCGAAAGGTTTGGGGAGCAGAAGAGCCTACCTCTTCCTTGAAATCGAATCTGTCCAAAGTGATGACTCATTTTGATGCTTACGTGGAAAAGGAGAAAGAACTTCGCCGTCGTCGGATAATGCGGAATGTGTATTGGTATGCAGCCTGTCTACTGGTTGTTTTGAGTGTGGGGGGAGGAATGTGGTTCTTTTCCCAGCATGATGAACCAGTTAAAATGGAGCCAAAGGTTGCCCAAGATATCCTTCCGGGAGGAAATAAAGCAATTATTCTGTTGGCCGATGGAGAAAAAGTGGATGTGGAATGGTTAGCAGACTCTAGCCGTTATAAAGTGGACGGGATAGAGGTTACGACGGGAGAGGGTAAGATTCGGTATAAGGGAAAAAATAATACGAAGGTAGAGTATAACACGATCATGATTCCGAGGGGGGGAGAGTACCAGGTGGAGTTGAGTGATGGAACAAAGGTTTGGTTAAATGCGGAAACCCAGTTAAGAATACCGACAGCGTTCGTGGGAACAGAAAGAAGAGTATTTTTAAAAGGAGAGGCTTATTTTGATGTGACGAAAAATGATAAACAGCCTTTTATCGTGGAGACGGATTTGGGAGAGGTTAAGGTGTACGGAACACAGTTTAACGTGAAGTTCTATCCTGAAGAAAAAGAAATAAAGGCTACGTTGGTTGAAGGAAATATTGGTTTCAAGAGCGAAGAAGTGGCCGAGTTGAAAATAAAACCCGGTTATCAGTTAAGGTTGGTAGAGGGGGCTAAGAAACCCGAGGTGAAACCCGTGAAAATTTACAACGAGATTGCGTGGAAAAATAGGATGTTTTGTTTCGAGAGCGAGAGATTGGAAAGCATTATGCTCAAGTTGGAAAGATGGTATAACGTGGATATCATTTTTGAGGACTCGGGATTGAAAAAATTTAAGTTTTCAGGAAATCTGAATCGCTATGATAATATAGATAAGATACTACATTTTTTCGAGGAAGTGTTCGATGTTAAATTTGCAGTAGAAGAAAATACAATAAAAGTGATGAGAAAATAAAAAAGCAGAGAATGCATTCTTTGGTCGGCAAACTTTAGATGGCATTCTCTACACGGTGATTAATATTAACAATTAATTTTACAAATGTATGAAAAAAAGGACACGTGACAGGCATGTGCGGTCTGTATTTTTGCAAAAAATTTTACTGGTAGTATTTTTAATGTTCTCTTTTTCGTTGTCTTATGCGACAACAGAGGACTCTACTAAGCTAGTTAATTTTACAGTGAAATCGGAGTCATTGAACAGTGCCTTGATCAAGTTTAAGGATTTGACTGGGGTCCAGATTCTTTTTAACGAAGAGCTTTTGGGTGATAAAGCTTGTAAGGATTTGAATCTGAAGAATGTTTCCGTAGACGTTGCTCTTGGGAAAATTTTGGAAGGAAGTGGATTTGTGTATTCTAAAGTTGATGGAGTATACATGGTGAAAAGAGCTTCCGAACAAAAGGATGCGCAAGCGAAACCACGCGTGTTTACCGGAGAGGTGGTTGACGTGAACGGAGAACCTTTACCTGGGGTAACGGTTGTCGTGAAAGGAACCACTTTTGGAGGGGCGACGGATGTGGATGGAAAATTTGAGTTGTCGTTTACCTTGGAAGGAGAGGTTACCTTGGTATTTTCGTTCGTGGGTATGGAAAGCCAGGAAATTGTGGTGAAAGACGAAAAGCCTTTGCGTGTGGTTTTGAAGGAGAGTTCAGAGAGTTTAGAGGAAGTGGTGGTTACCGGTGTGTTCGAACGTAGAGCAGAGAGTTTTACCGGATCGGCAACAACCGTTACCCGGAAGGAATTGTTGAAACGGGGAAATCAAAACTTGATCCAGAGTTTAAGAAATATGGACCCTGCGTTGAATATTTCCCAGAATTTATCTTTTGGTTCTGACCCGAATAAATTGCCGGATATGGATTTACGGGGAACTTCTTCGTTCCCGGATATTAAAGGACAATACACGTCGAATCCGAACTTGCCTTTGTTTATTCTGGATGGTTTCGAAACGACTTTGGAGAAAGTGATTGACCTAGATATTAACCGGATTGAAAGTGTTACCTTGTTGAAAGATGCGGCAGCAAAAGCAATCTATGGTTCTAAGGCAGCGAACGGGGTTATGGTCATCGAAACGGTTCGTGTGCAATCCGGAGAATTACGAGTGAATTATATTGGTTCTTTGAACTTGGAAATGCCTGATTTGAGCAGTTATAATTTGTGTAACGCCAGAGAGAAATTAGATTTGGAATATCAATTGGGGGCTTATGAAGGGATCACTCCCAAGCAGGATTTTGAGAAAAAACAGTTGTATTACCATAATTTGGCTGAAGTTGAGCAAGGGGTGAACACGGATTGGTTGTCGAAGCCTTTGCGTAATGGAATCGGACATAAACACACGTTGAATTTTGAGGTCGGTACAAGTGAATTGAGAGTGGGAGTAGACCTTTCTTACAATAATATCGAGGGTGTTATGAAGGGGTCCAAACGTAATACGATCGGCGGAGGATTCACGGTAATCTATCAATATAAAAAATTATTGTTCCGGAACCAGTTCTCGTTTTCAACCACGAAGTCGGAAGATTCTCCCTATGGTGAATTCTCGGAATATGCCAAATTAAATTCTTATTGGCGTCCTTATAATGAGGATGGTACATTACGTAAATATTTGGGAGTAGGTCCTGTACTTTCAGAAAACGTGTACAATCCTTTGTTTAATGCCACGATAAATACGACGTATAAGAAGAATTATACGGATTATACGAATAATACGTATTTGGAATGGAATATCCAGCCGGGTATGAAACTTGTGGGACGTGTCGGTTTGACGAACAGAATTAGCGGGGGAGAAGAATTTTTGCCGGGAAGTCATTTGAAATTTATAAATACGGCAGAGGATGATTTCTTTAAACGAGGAAGTTACAAACAGACTTATGGGAAATCGTTTTCTGTAAGTTCGGATATAAACTTGAATTATTCTCACAATTGGGACAAGCATATTTTGTTTGCTAATTTAGGAGCTAATATTCGTAGTAGTAATTCGGAAGAGTATATTCATTCGGCAGTTGGCTTTCCGAATGATAAGATGGATAATATCATTTTTGCAAAGCAATATGCTGATAATTCAAAACCGACAGGAAGTGAGTCTATTGACCGGGAAGTTGGGGCGTTGTTGGCTGTAAACTATTCCTATGACGATCGTTATCTGGCTGATTTCTCGTTAAGGGCAAGTGCCTCTTCTCAATTCGGATCTGATAATCGCTGGGGAACTTTTTGGTCTGCCGGTTTGGGATGGAACGTGCATAACGAGGCATTCTTTAAAGATTCCGGAGTGGTGAGACAATTACGGTTGAGAGCATCCATGGGATACACGGGTTCTCAGAACTTTAATTCTTACCAGGGGATGTTGCTGTATAACTATTTCACGGATGATTCTTATTTGGATTTTATCGGAACTTATTTGGAAGGTCTGGCTAACAGCAAATTGAAATGGCAGCAGAAATTTGACACGAACTATGGTATTGACATGAATTTGTGGGGACGTTTGAACGTGAAGTTTGATTACTATCGTTCAGTAACTAACAATTTGTTGACAGATATTACGACCCCGCCTTCTCTGGGATTTACCAGTTACAAGGATAACTTGGGGAAGTTGTTAAATACCGGGTACGAGTTTAACGTGAATTATTTAGTGCTTACTCGTCCGGAGGACCGGATGTCATTGAACGTGTTTGTTGCCGGAACCTCTAACAAAAATAAGATTAAGGAAATTTCCAATTCTTTGAGTTCATTGACGAGTTCACAAGATAAAGAGGCTGCCAAGTCGAACAAACCTTTCGTGCGTTTTGTCGAGGGACAATCTTTGAATGCAATTTGGGCCGTTCGTTCTAAAGGTATTGACCCATCCAGCGGTAAGGAGGTTTTTGTACGTCCTGATGGTACGTTGACAGATACATGGTCAGCTTTGGATCAGGTGGTTTGTGGAGATACCGAGCCGAAGTTGATGGGAAATGTCGGTTTTACTTTTGAATATAAAGGATTATCCGTGTCTTTCACCGGATTGTATCGTATCGGGGAGTATATGTATAATCAAACCTTGGTGGATAAGGTGGAAAATGCACAATTGAATTATAATGTGGATAAGCGTGCCTACTACGATGCATGGATGAAAGAAGGGGATAATGTACAGTTTAAGAGTATCGGAGCTTGGAACAAACCGACTCAGGCTACTTCTCGTTTTGTCCAGAAGTTAAATGAGTTTGATTTCTCAGCATTGTCAATCGGGTATGATTTTTATCGGTTTGGTTTCGTGGAGAAATGTGGATTGGAGAGATTGCAGTTACAATTTAATATGAATGATATCGGTAAAATATCTTCTGTCCAGATAGAACGAGGGACTTCGTATCCTTTTGCCCGGTATTGTTCGTTTACGTTGAATGTTAACTTTTAAGAAATCTGAAGATGAAAAAGAGAATTATATACAGTGTGTTACTGATTCTGACTGTGCTGACAAGTTCTTGTGAGTCATGGTTAGACGTGGACCCCCGTACGAAGGTGAAGTCTGATGATTTGTTTGAAACAGAGGCAGGTTTTAAGGATGCTTTGATCGGGGCTTATACTTTGATGAAAGCAGAGGCGCTTTACGGGCGTGAATTGACTTACGGTTTTATTGATGCTGTGACGGGTCCTTATGCCGCTTATAATAATAAAGTGTACAATGAAGTTGCACAATGGAAATATTTGACCAGTACTCCCGTACGAGCGCAGATTGATGCGATGTGGAGTAAGATGTATAATGTGCTGGCAAATGTGAATAATCTATTGGATAATATTGATAAACGTCAATCTGTTTTCACGGGTGATAATTATAATATTATTAAAGGGGAAGCTTTGGGGTTAAGAGCTTATGTTCATTTTGACTTGTTGCGTTTATTTGCATCGGCAGCTGATTTGAATAAAGAGGCCATCCCGTATGTAAAAACGTTACAAATCGAAGTTCCTCACGTGTACACGGGTAAAGAGGTGTTGGCTTTGTTGAACGAAGATATAAAGAATGCCTTGACTTGTTTGGAAAAGGATCCGATTCGGGAAGGAAAATTGAAAGATGTTTCCGGTGATGGTTTTATGAATGCCCGTCAGATGCGTATTAACTATTTTGCAGTGAAGGCTTTGCAGGCTCGTGTGGCCATGTGGGGGGATGATCCGGAGACAGCCAAGGTGGCAGCCGGGGAGATTTTGGAGATTGCCGATGATATTTTCCCTTGGGTAACAACAAGTGCTATTTCTGCAACGGAAGATAAGGATCGAGACTTTACTTTCTCTACCGAGCATATTTTTGCTCTAAATGTGAAGGATTTGAAAGATTTGGCTAATACTTGGTTCTTGGCAAGTGGGAATGGTCAACAGCTGTATTGTCAAAATTATACGATGCAGCAGTGGTACGAGATCGGGCGGGGAAATGCGGTTGGAGGAAATGATTACCGGGTAAACTATATTATGAAACAACAGGAAACCGGTAGTAAGGATTACGTGATTCGTAAATATTATCAACCGGATAACTATAAAGCAGATTATGCCAAGAGATTACCGATGATTCGTCGTTCAGAGATGGCGTACATCATGGCCGAGTGTTTGATGGGGGTAGATGACGATAAGGCGTTGGGGTATTTGAACGAGGTGAGACGGCATCGTGGAATCGATTCGGATTTGACGGATCCAAGTAAATTGCGTGATGAGCTGACGAAAGAGTATGCGAAGGAGTTCTTGGCAGAGGGACAGCTTTTCTATTATTGTAAACGTAACGAGTTGGCAAAATTCCCTTATGGATACCAGTCTGCTACGGAGGATAATGTTTACGTGTTGCCGAAACCGGATAATGAAATTGAGTTTGGAGACTATTACACAACAGATAATACAAAATAAGAGAATTATGAATTGTTATTTTAAATATATCATGCTGGTTGTAGCCTCGGTATTTGCTTTGTCTTCTTGTGAAGAAAAAGAGGTAGAGGTTTACGGGAACGAGGCGTATCTGGTGTTTGAAATGCCGGGTTATGGTTTGACCAATACCCCTCGGGATTCTATGGTGTTTTCTTTTCCGGCTAAAGGTGATGAATGCGTGGAAGATACCTTGTGGTTTAAAGCTCGTATTATCGGGAAAGCACTCCCTTATGACCGGGAAATCGAACTCGTGGTGAATGAGAAAACAACCACGGCAAAGAGGGATGAAAATTATAAACTGGAACCCGTTATTATGCCGGCTAATAGTTACACGGTGGATATACCTTTGGTCGTGTATCGTGCAGGTTTAAAAGGTAAGAGTGTGCGTTTGGAGTTGACGGTTGAGCCGAACGAGTATTTTGGGGTTGGTTTTGATAAAACGAGCAAAGCCGTCTTTTGGTGGGGAGATATGTTTATTAAGCCGGATAACTGGGATATTTCCAATTACAAACCTTGTTTCGGTGAGTTTACAGAGACTCGTTATGCTTTCATTTTGAAGGCTTGCGGTATCGTGGAATTACCGGATCCGCAGGATCTCGTGACATTAGGGTATTATAATGCGAAGGTGCGTGAAGCTCTTTACGAATACAATAAGACGCATGATAAGCCTTTAGAGGATGAACTTGGATTGGTCGAATTTAATGTCTGGACCGGAGTTGGTGGTATTGGATAGGAAAATATGGATTGTTGACAGAATTAATTGAAAGAATATGAATAAAAATATATGGATATTGATTATGGGATTTTTCCTTTTTCAAGCTTGCTTGGATGATGAAGGAAATTATTCCTATTCGGATTTGTTGCCTATCGAGATAGATTCTTCTAAGATGTCAAATTCGTATCGGATAACCCAATTGGATTATTTGGTAGTCGATCCGGAAGTTAAGCAGGGAGTGGATGATTCAAATTTGTCTTATGAATGGAGAATTTTCCAGGAATCGAATATGCCTAACTCGGAAACAGGAAAAGTTGTAAATGATGTTGTTGGACAAGAGAGGAAATTAAATTACAAAGTAACAACTCCTCCGGGGGAATATACGCTTAGTTTTACCGTAACTGATAAACAAAATGGAGTATCCGAGGTGATCTCTCGTAAGCTTTATGTGGAATCTTTTGCTTCGGTGGGATTGATGGTGATGCATGGTGATGCAGATTCAACCGATGTGAGTATCTTGGTAAACGATAGGATTGTTTCGGATGCAACGATGGATGGTGTAAAGCATAATATTTTCTCAATAACTAACGGACGTAGAGCAGTAGGAGCGCCGGGTATGGTTGCTTACGTGAATAATACTCATAATGTTTACGTGTATACGAAAGGGAATGCAGGGGGATTCCGGACGAGAGGAAGTGATTTGGAAGTATTGGATACATATGCAGAGATGTTTACGGAGCCACTAGAGAGTAGTAATATTGACTTCCAAGGATATAATTCATGGCTTTACAATGATTTGTTAGTTAACGGGGGAAAGGTGTATTTTGCCGGACAGGCTACCACGACATTCACAAAATTTGGTGTTCCTGTTTTCGGCGTAGAGTATTATGCAGAACCGTTTATTGGCATTCAAGAGCGAGGATATTACTATGGTATTTTCTATGACCGCTTACAAAGACGTTTCTTGTATGTAGATTATAGTAAAACGGCTAAAACATTTAAGGAAGCCGGAGCATCAGCAGCCTTTGACATGAACAATGTGGGAAAAGACATGGTGTATGCAGAGCATGGTTTTGAGAAAAAATGGTATTGTGTAATGCGTGATCCGGCAAATGTGGCAGAGTACTCTGTTTACGTGTGTGATTTCTCTAAAATGGATGATGGAAACCGGGGTGTTGGGAAATATAGTGCAAGCGGATGTACGTACATGAAAGATGCCAAGGCGTTTGCAGTGGGAAATCGGAGTGAATTACTTTATTATGCAACAACAACAGAGGTAAAACAGTGTAACTTTAAAGATGGAGGGACTTCCACTTTGCGTTACACTTTGCCTACCGAGTTGATCCAAGCAGGATATGAAATTAGTATGCTGTATTTGTTTAAAGTGTCTGGTAAAGAGAATGAAGGTAAACTTCTTTATATCGGGGTTTATAACCCAACAACAGAAGAGGGTAAATTGCTGGAGTGTCCGATTGTAGAAACAAGCGGAGAAATTTTAAAAGACAAGGTTAAGACATATGATGGTTTTAAAAAGATTACTCATATGGCTTACAAGTCAAAATAGACATAAAGTTTAGTATTCTTCAGAGGGAGCATCGGCGTTTCGTGCCGGTGTTTTCCTTCTGAAAATGTTCGTGTATGTAAAACTGTATTTATATAAAAAGTCGAGTATGAGAAAGTTTGGTAGATTGATGTACCTGCTTTGTATGTTAATATTAAGTAGTTGTAGCGATGATGTATGTAGAGTGGATGGTAAGATGAGTGATTTCCCGGGGGAGACAACGGTTTACCTGTTGAGCAGAACGGGAGAATTTACCTATGACACGCTTATGCAAACCGTGATGAAAGACGGGAGTTTCCGTTTGGAGATCCCTCGTGATTTGTGGGGCGAGCAATACAGCTTGAAGTTTGGGGATAAACGTTCATCGGTTGAGTTTTTTGCGGAACAGGGAAATGTACGTGTGGAGGGTAACGGTAAAACGATTTACGATGCGAAGGTGACGGGTACGGCGGAAAATGATAGTTGGGATCGATACCAAAAATTTACGTGGGAAATCAGTAGAGAACGGTCCCGCTTGATGAAAGAGATCGGGGAGAGCGCAGACCCGGATAGTGTTAAGCGAGTGAGATATGGACAACTTTTCGAAACATTGGATGCAGAGATGAATCATTATAGAGATTCTCTAGCGCAAGCAGATGTGAATTCTGTTGTTGCATTATTCCTGTATTATCAATCATTGCAATTATTAAAATACGACGAGATTGACCGGACGTTGGAAAAATTTACACCCCAATTAGCCGATAACCGGTATTATAAGGAATTGAAAGCCCAAGCCGATATTTTACGGAAAATAGCCCCGGGCGTGATAGCACCCGATTTCGAGGTGAAAACGGTGGATGATGGCACGATAAAACTTTCCTCTTTCCGGGGTAAGTATCTTATTTTGGATTTCTGGGCATCTTGGTGTGCGCCTTGCCGGGAAGAGACGGTTTATGTCAAAGATATATATAATAAATTTCATAATGCGGGATTGGAAGTGTTTTCTGTCTCCTTGGATGATAAGAAAGCGGCTTGGTTGAAAGCGATCGAGGAAGATGGCATGATCTGGAATCATGGGTGCCAGTTATTAAAAGGCGGTAAAAATACCCCGGTGGCACAACTATACGGGATTGACGGTATTCCGGCTATATGGGTGATTGATCCGGAAGGTAAAATTTTGGCTCAAGGACTTAAAGGGAAAGAATTGGTCGCATTTTGTACCAGATTATTCCCAAATAAGTGATTACTGGGTTGTTTTCTAAATATTCGAGAATGAAAAAAATAATTATATTGCTATTGCTGGTATGCCCCGTGCTGATGCTGCGTGCTGATGAGGGAATGTGGCTGTTATCACGTCTGAAACAGCACAATGAGGCTCAAATGAAAAAATTGGGATTAAAAATTTCAGTGGAATATATTGTAGATAGTTTAAGTCAGGCTATTATTTCTTACAATGGAAGTGGGACAGCTTCTTTTATTTCGAAAGACGGTTTGTTGTTAACAAACTATCATTGTGCTTATGCAGCTATTCAACAGAGTAGTTCGGATGAGCATAATTATATTCGAGATGGATTTTGGGCGATGAATCAGGGGGAAGAAATTCCATTGAAAGGAGTTGATATTTCCATTAACCGGGTGATTAAAGATATTTCAGAGGAAGTGAACGCCAAGTTGGTGGGAGTAAAACCAGAATATAGTACGAGATTTAGAGTTGTTAATGGCATCGCGGAAAAATACCGGGAACAATATCCGGGCATGAAAGTGACTGTCAAGAGTTACCGGGATTACACGTTGCACGTGTTATATGTAACGCAATCATTTCAAGATGTTCGTCTCGTGGGTGCGCCCCCTTTTGCTATTGCAAAATTTGGTGGAGAGACAGATAACTGGACGTGGCCTCGTCATGGTTGTGATTTCGCTTTTCTGAGAGTGTATGTATCTAAAGACGGGAAAGCAACCGGTTATCATGCCGATAATGTGCCTTATCATCCGGAAGTGTATCTGAAGGTTTCTGCAGAAGGTTATGAAAAAGGAGATTACGCAATGTCAATTGGTTATCCCGGTTTCACGGAACGGAATGCAACTTCTATGCTGATCTGGGAGAGGCAGAACGTGTTGAATCCTCCGTTAATCAAGGTTCGTACGGCCAGACAGGAGATATTGCAGAAGTTTATGCGTGAGGACGAGAGTTTGCGTATTAAATATGCAGAAAAATTTGCATCATCAGCCAATTATTGTAAGAATTCCATCGGGGTAAATCAATGGATTGAGGACCTTGATGTTTGTAAGAAAAAGGCTGAACAAGAACGAGAGTTTTTGAATTCTTGCGAGAATGATTCCGTACGTCAAGCTTATGCTGGTATGCTTCAGGCAATGGAGAAAGGAATTAAAGAGACGGCTCGTTATCGTTTGGCTCAAGGGTATTACGTGGAAGTTTTTGGTGAAGGATGTGAGATGATAAGTTTTATTTCCGGTTTTGGACGATCTATCCCTTATGTTAGGAAAGAAAGAGGTGAGTCGATGAAAAACTTTGTAGTGAATACCAAGATGCAGTATAAAGATTATTCCGAAAAGGTTGATCGGGCTGTCACAAAGGCTTTGTTAAAGATTATGCAAAATGATCTGGAGGCCGATTTGCTACCTGAATTTTTCACTACCTTAAAAACAGAATACAAGGGAGATATTGATCGGTTTGTTGATAATATGTATGATCAATCCGTATTTGCTAATGAAGAACGTTTGTTGGCAGCGTTGAATGATCCGAAATGGAATGTTGAAAATGACATTGCCTATCAGGTGGAGGCACAGATGGAGAAAAAGCGTAAGGAGATATTTGCTTTGGTTAGCAAAAAACTGGATGTCGTTCGAAAAGCTCAATACCAGTATAACAAAGGAAGATTGAATTTCCACCAAGAAGATTATTATCCGGATGCAGATAAGACGATCCGTCTTTCTTACGGAACGATTTGTGATTTACCTTTAGGAAACGGAACAGTGAAACCTTACCAGACACGATTAAGTGGGGTGATAGCGAAAGCGGATGTGAACATGGGGAATCCAGATTTCGATTTGCCGGAAAAATTGAAAACACTTTGGGAGAGTAAAGATTTCGGGCGTTATGGAGAGAATGGTGATCTGCCGACTGATTTTATCATGAATGGAGATGTTACCGGGGGTAATTCAGGAAGTCCGTTATTGAATGCGAAAGGGGAATTGATCGGGTTGGTATTTGACTGCAACTGGGAATCCATGACCCGTGATTTTAACTTTGATCAAAATTTGCATCGGGTAATTTGCTTGGATGTTCGGTACTTGCTCTTTATCACGGAGAAATATGCCCACATGAATTATATTATTGCTGAAATATTAGGAAAGTAATCACATGAAGTTTAAATATATTCTGACGTGTTTATCGTTTTTCATAATCACGTCGACGGCCTTTGCGCAAAAGGCTGCTTACATTATTGTCTCTAAAGAAGAGATGAAGATGACTGTTTACGATAATGATGGAAAGGAGTTGTTAAAATTTCCTATCGCTTGCGGGATGAATTTCGGGCAGAAAGTGAAAGCTGGGGATAACCGGACACCGGAAGGTGTTTTTAAAGTTGTGAGTAAGGAACCTGCGGCACATTGGACGTATGATTTCGGTAAAGGCCCGGTGAAAGGGGCTTATGGACCTCTGTTTATTCGGTTGAGTACTCCGGGATTTAAAGGTATTGGAATTCATGGTACGCATGATCCTGAAACGGTTCCCGGGCGGGAGACTCACGGATGTATCCGATTAAAAAATGATGATTTGGTGAAGTTGTCTAAATTCGTGGATAAGGGGACTGTTGTGGTTATCCTGCCTAGTCGTACGGATGTGCTGGCAACTTTGTCGAAGAAGGAGAATACACCAGAGAAGTTATTCATGTATAAATAAGCGTATGAAGGGATTATTAGGGATATGGTTGGTGATCTGTGTATGTGCCTGTACATCTAAAGATGTTTGCCATGTACAGGGGCGTATCGAGGGCATAAAGGATGATGTAGAGATTGCGGTTCTACGTCAGGTTGCTGGGTTTCAGTATGATACGGTGATGAATGTGTCTATGCAGGGGGGACGGTTTCAGTTCGATTTGCCGGGAGAATATTATGGGGAAGCGTATGAATTACAATTTGGTAATCTTTCGGGAAGGGCTCTTTTCTTTGCAGAGAAAGGAAATGTACAGGTTCGCGGTCACGTGGATTCTCTTTTCTTCTCCCGGGCATCGGGCACTCGGGGAAATGATGAGTGGCAGAGTTATCAACGGTTTACGAAGTTATTATCGGAAAAAAGAGAGAATGCCATGTTTGCTCCTAAAATGAGAGAGGCGAGCGAAGAAGAACAGATGGCAAGACGGAAAGTGATTATGCAAGAATACGAGGAAGAATTACTTCGTTTTCAAGATCAGTTGGTCGGAGATGGAAATTCTTTAGCAACCTTGTATAGTTACTGGAAGAGATATTTGAACATGGATGCTGACGAGATTTATTCAGTTTTAAAGAAATTCGATCAACAACTTGCTGGTAATCGTTATTATCTTGATATGAAGAATCGGGCAGAGACATTGACTCGGGTGGCTCCGGGAAGTATGGCTCCTGTTTTTACCGCTATAACTTTGGAAGGTGATACCATATCTTTGGCTGATTTGCGGGGGAAATATGTTATTCTGGATTTTTGGGCGTCTTGGTGTATGCCATGTCGTGCCGAATCGGTTCACGTGAAGGAAATCTATCAGAAATTTCATGAAAAGGGATTGGATGTCTTTTCTGTGTCATCGGATAAAGATGAACAGGCATGGCGGAAAGCAATAGAAGATGACGGTATGGTGTGGAACCAAGGAATCTTGCGAGGTAAGAATAAAAAACACGTGTACGAATTATACGGTATAGTTGGAATTCCTGCCATATGGGTGATTGACCCGGATGGAAAGATTATAGCTAAAGGGTTAAGAGGTGAAAAGTTGAAAGATTTTTGTTCTCAATTGTTTGATTAGATCAGTAAGAACCCCCAAAATGCTTTCGTCATTTTGGGGGTAATTTTTTATAGCTTGTATTGATACAATTGAGCTAATATACTGTGGTATTCTTTTTCTATATCCAGATAGCTTTGGTGACTATCATAGATTGTCGAGAGTTCCGTGAAATAGTCAATTACGGAGAGTTGTCCGGCGTTTAGTGCCTTGTTGAGTAATTCGATATTACGTTGTTGTTCCAATACTTTGGCATAATCGGCACGAGAAATCTGTAATGCCTCGGCTTGTTGATAAAGCTGTTGAAGATTCGTTTTCAAATTCAAGCGATTGTCTTCCAATGAGGCCGTGGCAAATTCTGCCTGTGCTTTTGTTTTTTTTACCGTGTTCTTGTTCTCGAACAGAGGGATAGATACTCCTACCATAAATCCATTAGAGGCCACGTGATCCGAAGCGGCATTGCGTTTGTACCCGACATCGAATTTCGGCAAGGTAAGGGAACGACTTAATTTCACTTCCCGGTTGGCAATCTCTTGATTTCCGGTAAGGCTTTTTAAGTTCGGGTCTGCATCCATGAAGGCTGCTTGTAATTGGTCAAAATTGATGAGTTCTTCTCCCGCCGGGTAGTCCGTTGCGTCAAACGTGATCGGTTTTCCCCCGTTTAAATTGCGAAGTTGCTCTTCGGCAGCGGTTAAAGCGGCTTTGTTCAAGCGGCTTTGATTTTGGGCATTCAATAATTCCAATTGAATTTTATTTAATTCCAATTGGTTTGCGTCTCCGGATTCAAACCGCTTTTTGTAGAGAGCGAACATGGTTTCTGCATTAGCTAACCGCTCGTCCAAGAGGCTCTTTTGTTTCCGCAAGTAGATAATCTCTATACAAGTTTGTTTGGCATTTAAAAGCAATTGTTGGCGATAGGCGGCGGATTGGAATCCGATCGTGTTCGCTTTTAAGTTTGCCAATTTATTTTTGTTAGAGTAGGTTGTTGGAAAATCCAGAGATTGTTTTACCGTCAACGTGTACTCCGAACCGGGATTGTTCCGGTTACCCCACATCTGTTCCCATTCCACCGAGGGGTTGGCAAGAAACTTTCCGGTTTGGGCCTCCAACTTTTGAGCATCGGTCATTTTCGTGTTGGCTTGCAATGACTTGTTGTTGGTTTCAATGCTTCTCAGCACTTGATCGATGCTGCTTTGGGCTCTCGTGGTGAGAGAACCCAAAAGCATCAATCCGAGTATGTACAATTTATATGTTTTCATTTCTTTATTTTCAAAAGGTTACATTTCCAGATTCTCGATCTCTTTCTGTTTGTGATTAAGTAACAAGTACATGATCGGAACGACAAAACCGTTTAATAAAGTAGAGCTTAATAATCCACCTAGAATTACTTGGGCCATGGGGCTTTGGATTTCATTACCCGGAAGGTCACCGCCTACGGCTAACGGAATCAAGGCTAAAGCAGAAGTTAAGGCTGTCATCAAGATCGGATTCAACCGGTCAAGTGAACCGAGAACAACGCTATCATGCAAAGACATACCTTCCGAGCGCAGGTGATTGTAGTGAGATACGAGTAATATACCGTTTCGGGTAGCGATACCAAACAGGGAGATAAACCCGATGATGGCCGGAATACTGATGATTCCCGATGTAAACCAGATACTTAGTATTCCTCCGATAATTGCTAACGGTAAGTTCAACATGATGATACTGGATAGAGGCATACTATGGAACTCGTTGAACAATAATAGGAAGATCAATAATATGGAAATTACCGAGGTTAGGAACAACGTGCGAGATGCAGCTTGTTCGCTTTCGAATTGTCCACCGTATTCCACGTGATAACCTTCCGGCAGGGTAATTTGTTCCCCTACTGTCTTTTGGATGTCTTTTACCACACCGTTCAAATCACGTCCGGCAACATTGGCGGAAACAACGATTTTTCGTTGCACGTTTTCACGGCTGATGGTGTTCGGACCTACCAAAGGAAGGATTTCAGCCACGTAGTGAAGTGGAACTTTCTGTCCGTTGGCGTCAATCATTAAATTACCGATCTGTTCCATGTTAGCTTTGTCATCATCATGTACTTTTATGGTGAGGTCGAACACTTTACCGCCTTCGTACACTTGTGACACGACTTTACCAGAAAGAGCTACGTTAATGAATTCTGAGAATTCAGGCAGAGGGATACCGTATTTAGCGAGCATATCCCGTTTGGGTTTGATCTGTAATTGGGGACGTTCAATTTGTTGTTCCAAGGTCAAATCGGCAATTCCGTCAATTCCCTGAATGGCCTCTTTGATTTGTCCACCGATGTTATATAGTTTGTTCAAGTCGTTTCCGAATAGCTTGATGGCGATATTCGCTTTTGTACCGGAAAGCATGGCATCAATACGATGAGAGATCGGCTGACCGATTTCGATGTTCACTCCCTTTAGTTCTCCCAGCCGTTGACGTACGTCAGCCAAGAATTCATCCCGGGAACGTTTATCCAGTTCGAAAGGAGCTTCCATTTCAGAAACGTTTACTCCAAGGGCGTGTTCATCCAATTCGGCACGTCCGGTTTTGCGGGCCACGGTTTGTATTTCCGGAATATCCAGAAGGATCTTTTCTGCCATACGTCCCATGTTATCAGATTCTTCGAGGGAGATTCCCGGCATGGTACTGATGTTAATCGTGAGTGATCCTTCGTTGAATGGGGGTAGGAAGCTACGTCCCAGTCCGGTCATGATGATAATCGTGAAAATTAACAGGGCAGCACTCGTCCCGATAACTACTTTCTTGTGGCGGAGAGCCCATTCCAATGCTTTCTTATACCATACTTTTAAGGTGCGAGACACGAAAGGTTCTTTCTCGTTCTTCTTCAGCGCCTTTTTGGTGGTTAGCATATAACTACACAGTACCGGGGTCAAGGTTAATGCCACAACTGTTGAGGCGAATAGGGCCACGATAAATGCGATACCCAGCGGAATCAACATACGTCCTTCCATTCCGGAAAGGAAGAATAATGGCAAGAAACAAGCCACGATAATCAGTGTCGAGTTCAGAATCGGCATACGTACTTCGCGGGAGGCTTCGAACACGACTTTTAGCGAGGAAAGTCTTTCTTCTGCGGGCTTTAATTGATTTTCCCGTAGTCGCTTGTACACGTTCTCCACATCGACAATGGCATCGTCCACAAGTGAACCGATGGCAATGGCAAGTCCTCCTAAACTCATCGTGTTAATTGTCAGGCCAAGCCCGTGAAGGGTTAGAATGGCAACCAGCAAGGATAGGGGAAGGGCAACTAGCGAAATAATCGTGGTACGCACGTTCATTAAGAAGAAGAAAAGCACGACAACCACGAAAATAGCTCCCTCGAACAGTGCTTTCTGTATGTTAGAAATAGAACTTTCAATAAAGCGGGATTGACGGAATATGTCGGAAGAGATTTTCACACCAGACGGTAATGTCTTTTGTAGGTCCACGATGGCCTGATCCAGTTTATCGGTTAGCTCCAGCGTGTTCGTGTTCGGTTGTTTCGTGATGGTTACCAGTACGGCAGGTTTTGCTCTTTCGGAGGCAAGCCCCAGTTTCGGTTCTTTCGGTCCGATTTGTACGGTTGCGATGTCCGATAATAAAACCGGAACGTTGTTCACGGTTTTTACCACACCTTTACCGATTTCTTCCACGTCATTTGTTGCCAAAAGACCTTGCACAATGTACTCGTTACCATATTCGTATAGAATACCTCCCGTGGAGTTCTGATTCATGTTATCCACGACGGTCAACACTTCATCCATGCTGATCCCGTAATGTTTCATCCGTGCGGGATCAAGAAGAATTTGGTATTCCTTGATGTCACCACCGATCACGGCGACCTGTGCTACTCCACCCGTGGATAACAAGCGGGGCCGTATCGTCCAGTCGGCAATCGTCCGTAAATCCTGTAAAGAAGTACTGTCGGCAGTTAACCCGAAAATCATCATTTCTCCCAAGATGGAAGATTGCGGTCCAAGGGTGGGTTGTCCCACGTTACTCGGTAAAACATCTCCCAACGTGGATAGTTTTTCAGACACGATCTGACGGGCCGTGTAAATATTGGTACCCCAATCAAATTGTACCCAGACTACCGAGAATCCGGTTGTAGAGGATGAACGTACACTTTTCACATCCGTGGCTCCATTGACAGCCGTTTCGATCGGGAAGGTTACCATACGCTCCACCTCTTCGGGAGCCATTCCTTGCGCCTCGGTCATAACTACTACCGTGGGCGCGTTCAAATCCGGGAATACATCCACTTCCATTTTATGCGCCGTGTAGGACCCCCATAGGAGCAAAGCTATCGACGCGATCATTACCACCAGCCGGTTATGTAATGAATATTGTATAATCTTATTCAGCATCCGCGATTATTTTTAGATTTCAACTTTTAGTTTTTATCTTCTAACTTTTAGTTTATCAGTGTTCATGGCTATGTCCGTGAGGAATTGCTCCGGATGCAGAGGCCATTTTGACTTGATAGGCTCCTTTGGTTACGACACGGTCTCCGGGGTGCAGGCCTTTGATGATCTGTACCTCTTTGCCATTATTGGCGCCCAATGCTACTTCTTGTTTGCGGTAGCCTTCCTCGTCAATTTGCACGTACACGTAGTGGATTCCCATCTCGTTGGTTAACGCGGATACGGGGATGGATAACGTGTTTTCAATTGGGGCTGAAATAAGATATACTTCTACGAAGGATCCCGGGATCACTTCGCCTTTATTGTCAAATTCGAAAGATACGGGGATAAAGAATGAATTCTCGTTGGAAGTTTTTCCGAAAGAAAGCAAGCGTCCGTTCAAGTCTTCCAAGGAGTAAACTTTATTATCGTACGGAGTTTTGAAATTAGCGCTCTTTACGGATTGCATGGCATTGTAGTATCTTTGGGATACTTCGGCCCGGAGTACTAGGCGTTGGTTTTGAGAAACCGTTGCTAACGGTTGTCCGACCGTGATGTATTCTCCTTCTTTTACAAGAATGTTTTTCATGTGTCCGTTAATCGGGGCGTTTACACTGACTCCCTTTGCCGTTTTGTTATTAGATACGGCGTCATAAGCTGTTTTTGCGTTCTCGAATTCCAGTTTGGTACTTTCGAATTCTTTTTGAGATATGATTTTGTCCTTTACAAGAGCCTCGGCACGGTCATAGCTGGCTTTAGCTGCCTCGTAAGTTGCTTTTACTTTCGTGTAATAATCTCCTTCCGCAATGTCTTTTGAAGAAATCTGGAATAGGGATTGTCCTTTTTGAACCTTTGTCCCTTCCGTTAATTTGTTGGAAGAGAAAGAAACGACGCCATTGCTGGTAGCGACGATAACAGCTTCATCACCGGGAGCGGCAAGCACTTGTCCTGTTGTTTTAACTACTTGATTAAAAGAGGCGGGTTGAATTTCCCGTACTTCGAAAGTGGTTTTTGCTGCTTGTGCTTTCGGGAAAATGATCTCGTCGCTATGTTTTGCTTCTCCGCTTTCGTGGCTGTGACCGGCATGTTCCTCTGCAGTTTCATGTTCATGATCATGCCCCTCGTGTTCATGGTCGTGTCCCTCATGTTCGTGATCATGTCCTGCGTGAGTCTCCGTTGCGGAGTGAGTGTGTTTATCTTGTGATGATTGGTTTTTGCACCCCCATAAGGAGATCGCTAATATTGTAATAGCATAAATAATTGTTCTCATAAATAAATGATTTAATGTTGAGAATAAAACAATAAATAATAATTGTCCGGTTTACACTGGGCGAGTAATTCTATATTTAAGCTATTACGGTAGGAGGAGCCCTGCCGGCAGAGGTGACGCTCCACGTGATCGGGTGGAGACGTTCCCGGTAAAATATGGGTGGAACTTCTTTTGGTACTCCGAGAAGTGATAACGAGCGATCTAACCCGGCAAGGGTCAGTATGGATTGGAATGGTTGATCCGGAATGATATTCGGACAACAATTACACTCGTCATGATGTTGTTTTACAATACTTGTCTGGAATAGTAATCTGACTTCACATTCACCCTCGGTAGGAGTTGAGTCATGTTCGTGGTTACATGCTTTTTCGATGAACGAACTGTGTTCATGTGTAGCCGTGAAACAGATTAATTTGCCGTGGTGATGATGAGGCATAATAGACGACAGTAGCATAATCATGCTAGCAAAAATAAGCGGGATAATAGCTATCTGTCGTTTCCTCATGGTTTACAAACCTTTAATCGATACAAACATAGTTTTTTGTGTGCGGATTTGCAAATCTTCACACAAAGTTTAATAAAACATTAACTATTTCTGCATCTGTTTCTCGAAACCTTTCAGCATCAATTCCGCAGATGCTGGGTTCGTTGCTAATGGAACATTGTGAACGTCACATACGCGCATTAACATTTGTACGTCCGGTTCGTGAGGGTGTTTCCCAAGCGGGTCTCGGAAAAACAGCACCATTTGTACTTTATGTTCTGCCACTTGTGCTGCAATTTGGGCATCTCCCCCGAGTGGACCGGAAAGAAGGCGTTCAACTTTTAACCCGGCAGCCTGTGCGTGTTTCCCGGTAGTCCCGGTAGCAATGATCTCTATGTTTGCCGAGTGCATGAATTCATAATGTCTGTTTAGGAAAGCAACCATATCTGCTTTTTTCCCGTCATGTGCGATTACTGCTAGTTTCATCTTCATGTTATTTTAAGGTCATACAAATATATAAATATGTAAGTGAAAACCGGAAAGCTAAAAACTAAAAGTTTTGGTTGATTTCAGTATCGTATCTGTTTTCTTGAAGAAATTCTTGCTTTTCGTCAGGTGAAAATCTTTCATAATACTATCTGCCAAATTTTCCGGTACCACGTAATAACGCCGCCGCCCTTCCTCGTAGGGACGGTACATGTAAAATTTAATCGGCTCCATCTGATAACGTACAGGATGGTTCTGGGGTTTCGTTAAAGTCACTCGAATACATATTCCTCCTTCTGTTCCTTGTTGGGATTGGTTGGAAATAAAGTTGCCCAGAGAGAAAACGGTAACGCCTAGTGTATCTTTGTTCGAGGTATAATATTCTATCGGCTGGACCACGTGGGGATGTGAACCGATGACCATATCAGCTCCTTGTTCATGCAACCATTTACTTAATGCCCGCTGTTCCTTGTTCGGGAAGTTATGGTATTCATACCCCCAGTGCATGAAGGCTATGATGTTGGTGGCCGTGTCCCGGCGGGCCAGTTGGATGTCTTGTTTTATGGCGGTCGTGTCAATGTGCTGGACGACAAAACCTTTCGGCACGGGGAGTCCATTTGTCCCGTACGTGTAGTTGAGTAATGCTATTTTGAAACCGTCTTTCTGAAGATAAAGTGGGTGTCTCTTTTTGTAATTGAGGGTATCTGTGAATGTTCCCGTGTGTGGGATTCCTAATGAGTCCAAATAATAGATGGTATTAGTGATCCCTTTCCCGAGTTGGTCACAGCTATGGTTGTTGGCGGTAACAAAGGTTGTTACTCCCAGTTGATGAAGGTCCCGGGCGATTTGCCAAGGTGAACAGAATCGGGGATAACCGGAAAAGTCTTTATTCCCCAAGGTTGTTTCCAGGTTGGCAATGACGAAATCGGCATCTGCCCAATAAGGTGCGATGTACTTGAAACATTTCTGGTACTTGTAGTCTTTTTCCGATGGTTCGTGTGCACTATATATTTGCGGAAGGTGTTGGATGATGTCCCCGCAAAACAAAAGAGTCAGCGTTTGTGACGGGTGAGGAAACTCCAGCGAGTAATCGGTTTGAACGGGTGATTTCTTCTCCTTGCAAGACGTGAACAACAAGAAGACGATACAGAACAAGAGAATTCGGTTGTAGTGCATGTATTTTTATTCTTTCTAGTTGATCAATGGGGAAGAGAGATAAAAAAAGCCGTCCGAAGACGGCCTTTTAATTATTTCGTTAATTCGAATTCAAATTCTTCTTCGGCAGGAGGAATACATTGTCCGCCAGAGCAAGACATATATTCTATGTAGCCTACCAATTTAGCTTTGTCTTTTTTCAGTTTCACCCGTTGTACGAAAGTCACGGTTCCTTCGAAATATTTCAATTCCATGTTGAAGGCTTCGCTCTTTTCAGTTTTAGCTTCTGTAGTTGCTTTAAATTCTCCTACTAATTCAATGTCTTTCGTCTCGTCTTCATCCAAGTTGAATGTTGTAGGAAGAGGTCCGTTTTCCGGTAATTTGGTATCATACAGATGCCATCCGCTTTCAATAGTCGCTTTGCAGATGATGTCATAAACACCTTCGCTTACTTTCTTGAAAGAAATTTGCCATTTCACTGGTTTTAATACCTGTGAATTTGCAGCCCCAACCATTAAGGTTAATATTGCTGTAAGAATTAATAGTCTTTTCATGAATAAATTAAATTAGTTTTTAAAATAATTTCTCTCTAAAATTTAGTGATGCAAAGTACAAAATTATCGAGAGAAACTATGTTAGCTTATAGTTAAATTTTTTATAATGTTTTTTTCACGGCCACTTCTTCAAAGCTTTCGATGAAATCTCCTGTCTGAATATCGTTGTAATTATTGATGTTTAAACCACACTCGAATCCCTTGGAAACTTCTTTCACGTCGTCCTTGAAACGTTTCAATGATCCCAGTTCTCCGGTGAAGATCACGATACCGTCTCGAATCACGCGTACTTTTGAAGAACGAGTGATCTTTCCGTCTCTCACGATACATCCGGCAATTGTTCCCACCTTGGAAATCTTGAATGTTTCAAGCACTTCCACGGTAGAGGTGATCTCTTCCTTGAATTCCGGGGATAACATACCTTCCATGGCGGATTTGATTTCTTCGATCGCCGTGTAGATGATAGAGTAAAGTCGGATGTCGATTTCCTCTTTCTCTGCCAGCTTTCTGGCACCCATGGAGGGACGTACCTGGAATCCGATGATGATGGCGTTCGATGCGGCAGCCAACATAACATCGCCTTCGGAAATTTGTCCCACGGCTTTGTGGATCACGTTCACCTGGATTTCCGGGGTTGACAACTTGATCAAAGAGTCGGACAATGCCTCGATAGAACCGTCCACGTCTCCTTTCACGATGATGTTCAACTCTTGGAAGTTTCCGATGGCAATACGTCTGCCGATCTCATCCAGCGTGATATGTTTCTGGGTTCGCAATCCCTGCTCGCGTTGTAATTGTTCCCGTTTGTTCGCCAAGGCACGGGCGTCTTTCTCGTTACCCATGACGTTGAATTTATCACCAGCCTGTGGAGCTCCGTTCAAACCGAGAATCAATGCCGGGCAGGATGGTCCGGCCTCTTCCATTTTACTTCCGCGTTCGTTGAACATGGCCTTCACGTGTCCGAAATATTGTCCGGCTAGTACCACGTCTCCTACGCGTAACGTTCCGCTTTGTACGAGTACGGTTGCCACGTAACCCCGTCCTTTATCTAGCGAGGACTCGATGATTGAACCGATCGCTTTCCGTTTCGGGTTAGCCTTTAACTCTAGGATTTCAGCCTCAAGTAACACTTTCTCCAGAAGTTCTTCTACATGAAGACCTTTTTTAGCGGAGATTTCCTGACATTGGTATTTACCACCCCATTCTTCTACGAGGTAGTTCATGGCAGCCAGTTCTTCCCGGATCTTGTCGGGGTTAGCTCCCGGTTTATCAATTTTGTTTATCGCGAATACAATGGGTACTCCTGCCGCGCTGGCGTGATTGATTGCCTCAACAGTTTGCGGCATGACGTTATCATCGGCTGCAATAATGATGATGGCAATATCCGTAACCTGGGCACCTCTGGCACGCATGGCTGTAAACGCCTCGTGTCCCGGGGTATCTAGGAAGGTCACGGTTCTACCGTCAGTAAGTTTCACGCTGTAAGCACCGATGTGCTGGGTGATTCCTCCTGCCTCTCCGGCAATCACGTTTGCTTTACGGATATAGTCCAGTAAAGATGTTTTACCGTGGTCAACGTGTCCCATAACGGTCACGATCGGCGGACGGGATTCCACGTGTTCTTCTTGTTCGTCTTCATCCTCGTCAATGGCCTCCTGAATATCCACGCTCACAAATTCGACATCAAATCCGAATTCTTCTGCCACGATATTAATGGTTTCTGCATCCAGACGTTGGTTGATGGACACGAACAAGCCCAGGGACATACAAGTTGAGATAATATCTGCCACGGAAATATCCATCATGGTTGCTAACTCGCTAACCGTAACGAATTCCGTGAGTTTAAGGATACTCTTTTCCAACTCTGCCTGCTCCATTTCGGCCTGCATCTTTTGGTGTACGGCATCTCGCTTGTCTCTCCGGTGCTTGGAACTCTTGGTTTTTCCCTTGTTCCCCAAACGGGCAAACGTGTCTTTGATTTGCTTTTGTACGTCTTCTTCAGAAATTTCAGCCTTGCTAGCTTTCTTTTTCTTTATCTTCTTTATTTTTTTCTTGCTTTCTTCCTGTTTGGCGGTTTTAGAAGCTTCAATATTGATTTTCTCGTCTTTTTTCAGAATACGTTTTCTCTTTTTACGAGTTTCCGATTCATCTGAATCTTCTTCACCTTCGTTTATCACGACATTTTTCTTGATCACGATGTCATCCGTACTCTTGGGAGGAACCAAAGATTTTCTCTTGAGTTCCCGTTTGTCCCGTTCTCTTTCTTGTTTACTCTTCTTCGGGGGCCGGGTACGCTGGTTGATCGCGTCCAAATCGATTGTCCCGACAACCTTCACGTCTTTAATCGCCGGGGTCGGCGATTTGTAGCTCACTTCCCTGTCGGTTCTGTTGGAATGATCTTCAGACGGGGCTTTTTCCTCCTGACGGGTTTCAACTTTCGGTTGCTTGATGATCGTTTTCGGAGTTCTGGCAACAGGAGCTTGAGCTTCTTCCCGTTCTTGCTTTTGTGCAACTACGGGAGTTTCTTTTACCTGAGGTTCTGCCGGTTTTTCTTCTTTCTTTTCCTCGATCTTCACCTCTTTTACCTCCTCAACCTTCTCTTCCGGTTTTTGTTGTTTATTCAGTCTGTTCAGGTCGATGTGATCCACGACCTTAATTTTGTTTTCCAGTTTAATCTCGTCCTTTATAGATATAAATTCCGGAGCGTGTTCCTCCGTACCATTGTTCATGTTATCAATGGTAACCGTTTCTTTTTTTAACCGTGTATTTTTTAAATCTACCCGATTGGATTCTTTTTTAGCCTCGCTATCGGTAGAAAACTCTTTCGCTACTAAAGAGTACTGGTCATCTGTTAATTTTGCGTTTGGATCAGATGAAATCTTAATCCCCTTTTCCTGCAGGTAATCCACTATCGTGGACAAACCTACGTTAAATTCTCTAGCAACTTTACTTAGTCTAACTGCCATATTAAGATTTTATTTTACAAGCATTATAACCTTGAGCGTTCCTTATTCAAATTCGGCTCTTAATATTTTGAGAACATCCCTGATGGTCTCTATCTCAAGATCAGTCCTGCTCTCTAATTCTGATTCACTTAACTCTAACACGCTCTTTGCCGTGTCACAACCCACGCGTTTCAGTTCCTCGATTACCCATGGTTCGATCTCGTCGGAGAATTCTTCCAGGTTAACGTCTTCTTCCTCTGCGGTTTCAAGTTCACGATAAACATCGATCTCGTAGCCCGTGAGCTGGCTGGCCAGTTTGATGTTCAAACCGCCTTTACCGATAGCCAGGGAAACTTCCTCCGGGTTCAGGTAAACGTTCGCTCTCTTGTTTTCCTCGTCCATTTCGATCTTGTTGATCTTGGCCGGGTTCAACGCACGGGTGATGTATAGTTGGATGTTGTTCGTGTAGTTAATCACGTCGATATTTTCGTTTCTTAGTTCCCGGACGATGCCATGTATACGTGAACCTTTCATTCCGACGCAAGCTCCCACCGGGTCGATACGGTCATCGTATGATTCAACGGCCACTTTGGCGCGTTCTCCCGGAACACGTACCACGTTTTTGATCGTGATCAAACCATCAAATATTTCCGGCACCTCGTTCTCGAACAATCTTTCAAGGAATACAGGTGATGTACGGGAAAGGATGATGTACGGGGAGGCGTTTTTCATCTCCACGCGAATAACGACTGCACGGATGGTATCTCCTTTCTTGAAGAAATCACTGGGGATTTGCTCCTGTTTCGGGAGGATCAGCTCGTTGCCCTCGTCATCCAGAACTAAAATCTCTTTTTTCCATACCTGATAAACCTCTCCGGTCACGATCTGGCCCACTTTCTCTTTGTATTTGGTGAAGATGTGATCTTTTTCCAGTTCAAGAATCCGGGCTGAAAGGTTTTGTCTTAAAGCCAGCACGGAACGGCGTCCGAAATCTTTGAATTTCACCTCGTCGGTCACCTCTTCTCCCACCTCGTAGTCGGCATCGATTCTTTTTGCCTCCGTCAGCGAAATTTGGGTATTCGGGTTTTCGAAGACATCGTCTTCCACCACGATGCGGTTTCTCCAGATTTCCAAGTCACCCTTGTCGATGTTTATAATGATGTCAAAATTCTCGTCCGTCCCGTAACGCTTGATAAGCATGTTTCTGAAAATATCTTCCAACACTCTCATCAAGGTTGCCCTGTCAATATTTTTAAGCTCTTTAAATTCCGCGAATGAATCTATCAAATTAATGGCTTCCATTTTTATTTTATGTATTTAGAAAACAACAATATCTTTAACCTCCTTTATATCTGTAAAATGAATCTCTTTCTCCACTTTGACAATGCTTTTCTTCTTCTTTCCTTCCACGGCCACTTTTTCTTCACATTCGATCGCGATCCCCGTGTTGGAATGGGATTTTAATATTCCCTGTAATTTTCCCCCGTTTTGCAGTTTCACCTCCACTTGGTTACCCAGGTTTTTCTCGTATTGCTGGGTTACTTTGAAGGGATAACCGATTCCGGCACTCGAAACGGTTAACTCGAAATCCTCGGTATCTCGATCCAGTTTTGCGTCCAATTGTTTGCTGAGGGTTACGCAGGAATCCACGTTAATACCCTTCAAGGAGTCGATGTAGACCTCGATCGAGTTGTCCGGAGATACTTTCAAGTCCACCAGAAACAAATCTGTCCCCTGCAGTATTGTTTCGATAATGTCTTTTATTTCCTCTGTACTTTTCATTCTACTCTTTAATCTAAGATAACAGAAGAGGGGACTAATCGCCCCCTCGTTTGTTAATAACCGAGTGCAAAGATACAATTAATTATTTTAAATCCAAAGAGTTCCAATGGAAAATAGGTGATGGCGGAATATTTTTTTTCGGTGCGAACGTTTCCGGGAAAGAGGTTTCATAGCAATGGAAATCTTGTTGGAGACAAGCCTTTAGGCCTTGATATGTATGGTTTTAAATATTGGTATTGAAACATATTTGTCACATTTTCTATATAGTTCCAAATAAAATTTGTAAGTTTGCCGAAATTTTTTGAATTATGGAGTTTAAAGCAAAGGACATAGCAGCTCTATTAAGCGGGGTTGTCGATGGAGACCCCGAGATTTCTGTAAATAACGTATCTAAAATAGAGGAAGGAAAGCCGGGAACGTTGGCTTTTTTAGCTAATCCTAAATACGAACATTATATCTACACGACGCAAGCATCGATCGTGTTAGTGAATAAAACATTCGAACCCACGCACGAGTATTCCTGTACTTTGATCCGGGTGGAATCGGCTTATGATGCCATTGCAACATTGCTGCAAATGTATGATGATATGAAGCCGAAACCAGTAGGGATTGAACAACCTTCTTATATCAGTGATAGTGCCACGATCGGGGAAAAACCTTACATCGGGGCATTTGCATATATAGGGAGAGGTGCGAAAATCGGGAATAACGTGAAAATATATCCTCAGGCCTATATCGGTGACGGTGTGGTTATCGGGGATAACACGATTATTTATGCCGGGGTAAAGATTTACACGGGATGCGTGGTTGGGAAATCCTGTATCCTTCATGCCGGAGTGGTACTGGGAGCTGACGGTTTCGGATTCGCTCCGGAAGGTGATCATTACAAGAAAATCCCGCAGATCGGTAACGTGTTGCTGGAAGACGACGTGGAGATCGGGGCGAATACTTGTATCGACCGGGCTACCATGGGGTCTACGATTATTAAAAAAGGAGTTAAACTCGATAATTTAGTCCAGATTGCACATAACGTGGTGGTGGGTGGTAACACGGTTATCGCTGCCCAGTCTGGGATTGCCGGGACTACAAAAGTCGGTGAGAACTGCGTGTTCGGCGGGCAAGTGGGTATTGTCGGTCACTTGAATATCGGGTCGGGGACGCAGATTGCTGCCCAGAGTGGTATCACTTCCAACATACCGGAAAAATCTGTCCTGCGCGGATCGCCTGCATTCGATTATCCGAAATACCAGAAATGTTATGTCATGTTCCGTAAATTACCGGAGCTATACGGGCAAATAAAAGATTTAGAGAAAGAAGTAAATAAATTAAAATCAGAATAAAATGTCAGTAAAGCAAAGAACTTTAAAGAGTGAATTTTCTTTGAATGGAAAAGGTTTGCATACCGGGAAACAGGTGACCGCGACCTTTAAGCCAGCTGAAGAGAACTTTGGCTATCGAATACGTCGAATGGATTTGGAGGGATCTCCTGAAATTCCAGCTTTGGCTGAATATGTAAAATTAATGGATCGTGCCAGTTGCCTTGAAAAAGACGGCGTGTGCGTGTTCACCATGGAGCATGCGATGGCAGCTCTTTACGGGAGCGGAATTGACAACTGCCTGATCGAGTTAAGCGGGGAAGAATTCCCTATCTTGGACGGTAGTGCTAAATATTACGTGGAAGAGATAGAGAAAGTAGGTTTTGAAGAACAAAAAGCGGATAGACGCTACTTTACCGTGAAAGAGCAAATGGAATTTTGTAGCGAGGACGGGCAGACGAAAATTACGTTATTGCCGGATACCGACTATAATATAAATTTGGTCGTTGCTTACGATTCTCCTTACTTGCAAATGCAGTATGCTACTTATTCAGAACAGGTAACCGATTTTGCGAAAGAGATTGCCCCGTGTCGGACATTCGTGTTCCTGCGCGAGTTGGAAATGCTTTTGCAGCACAATCTGATCAAAGGCGGGGATTTGGATAACGCAATTGTGATCGTTGATCGTGAAATTTCTCAAGAGGAGGTGAACCGTTTGGCTAAACTGTTCAACCACGATTCTATCGAGGTGAAACAGGGTATTTTGAATAATTTGGACCTGTACTTTGACAATGAACCGGCTCGTCATAAATTGTTGGATGTTATCGGGGATCTGTCCTTATGCGGGCGTTTTATCAAAGGACGTGTTATCGCGGAGAGACCGGGTCATAAAGCAAACACCAGCTTGGCCAAGAAAATGTGTAAGGCCATCACGCAGGCGGAGAGAGAAGATGTTCGTCCTGACGTGGACACGGCGGCTGAACCGTTGATGGATGTGAATAAGGTGAGAGCCTTGTTGCCTCATCGTCCTCCTTTCCTGTTGGTTGACAAGATTTACGAGGTGACGGATGACATCGTGATCGGTTGCAAGAACGTTACCATGAACGAGCCTTTCTTCGTGGGACACTTCCCGGAAGAACCGGTGATGCCGGGTGTGCTGATCGTGGAGGCGATGGCGCAGTGCGGGGGGATTCTGGTGTTGAATCAGGTGGAAGACCCGGAGAATTACTCCACGTATTTCGTGAAAATAGATGGTATCAAATTCCGTCATAAAGTTGTTCCGGGCGATACGCTGGTCTTCAAGCTGGTAAAGATTGCTCCCATCCGTCGCGGGATCGTGACGATGAGAGGGTACGCTTTTGTCGGTAAAACGTTAGTTTGTGAAGTGGGTGAATTCATGGCCCAGGTTGCAAAAACGAAAAAATAGTGATAAGCTTGTACTTAAAATGTAACTATTATATTGTAATTAAATAAAAAAACGAATGAAACAACCGTTAGCTTATGTTCATCCTGAAGCTCAGATCGCGGATAACGTGGTGATTGAGCCTTTCGTGACAATTGATAAGAATGTTGTCATTGAGGAGGGAACAAGAATTGGTTCGAATGTCACTATCCTGGAGGGAGCGCATATCGGGAAAAATTGTAAGATTTTTCCGGGGGCTGTTATTTCTGCCATTCCTCAGGATCTTAAATTCAAGGGAGAGAAGACAATCGTCGAGATTGGTGATAACACGACTATCCGGGAGTGTGCGACTATAAATAGAGGTACTGCCGCTAAGGGCGTAACTAAAGTCGGGAGCAATTGTTTGATCATGGCCTACGTGCATATCGCACATGACTGCGAGATCGGGGATAATTGCATTATCACGAATGCTTGTCAGTTAGCCGGAGAGGTCGTTGTGGATGATTTTGCTATTATCGGTGGAATGTCTGCCGTGCATCAGTTCGTACATATCGGTCGTCACGTGATGATTCAAGGCGGCTCTTTGATTGGTAAGGACGTACCTCCTTACGTGAAAGCCGGGAGATTACCTTTATCCTACGCGGGAGTGAATTCGATCGGTTTGCGCCGTCGCGGATTCGTGAACGAAAAGATCAACGAGATTCAGGATATATACCGGATACTTTTCCAATCCGGGTTGAACAACTCTGATGCGGTGGAACGAATCGAGGCTGAGATGCCGGCATCCAAAGAACGTGACGAGATCATTATGTTCGTGCGTAACAGCAAACGGGGTGTCATGAAAGGCTATATGGGATAAAAATCCAAAACATTAAAATATCTATTTCGGAACCCGGTCCCTGTGTGGCCGGGTTCTGTTTGTTTATTACTGACGGTTAGAATGGAACAAGATCTTGCTTGACGGTTCATCTTCGCTGACTCGCCGGTATCGTAGGGTGGTTACGCTGGTGTTTCGTTAGTAAGTCAATGGGAAGTTAACGGGAACTTAACCGGACGTGAATGGGGTCAATCGGTGTACTTGTCCTTGATATTTCCTTGTTGACAGTTGGAGATTGTAACGAGACATCGGTGCAAGTTACTACCGATATAGGAGGGGGACCCTAGAGAGGGAAACGGGATGAAAACGTGAATGTTTTCTTGTTCTATATAAGGCGTTGTAGTTTCTAAAATCTAGTAAATCGATTTTAGGAAACTACACGGTGATAGGAAAAGGAAGGGTAATAAAAAAAGCACTCCTTGCGAAGTGCTTTTTTTGCTGTTCTAATCCTGGAATTATAATTTCGGACCTGCGGCAACCAATGCCTTTCCGGCCTCGTTTCCTTCGAACTTCTTGAAGTTCTTGATGAAACGTTCTGATAAATCTTTTGCTTTGGTTTCCCATTCGCTGGCGTTACTGTATGTGTCGCGAGGGTCAAGGATCTTCGGATCAACTCCTGGCAACGCGGTCGGAACCTCGAAATTGAAGAACGGGATTGTTTTGGTCGGGGCTTTATCGATAGAGCCATCCAAGATAGCGTCGATGATACCGCGAGTATCTTTAATGGAGATACGTTTCCCGGTTCCGTTCCATCCGGTATTTACCAAGTATGCTTTTGCTCCTGTTCTCTCCATTTTCTTAACCAGTTCTTCTGCATATTTTGTCGGGTGTAATGACAAGAATGCTGCACCGAAACAAGCCGAGAAAGTAGGAGTCGGTTCAGTGATACCGCGTTCCGTTCCGGCCAATTTTGCAGTGAATCCGGACAAGAAATAGTATTTCGTTTGTTCCGGGGTCAGGATTGATACCGGAGGTAATACTCCGAATGCATCAGCTGATAAGAAGATAACTTGTTGTGCAGCCGGACCTTTAGAGATCGGTTTTACGATGTTCTTGATATGATAGATCGGGTAAGAAACACGAGTGTTCTCGGTAACTGATTTATCATTGAAGTCGATCTTTCCGTTAGCGTCCACGGTAACATTCTCCAACAAAGCGTCACGTTTGATGGCGTTATAGATGTCCGGTTCGGCTTCCTTGCTCAAGTTGATAACTTTAGCATAACATCCACCTTCGTAGTTGAACACGCCTTCATCATCCCATCCGTGTTCATCGTCACCGATCAAAAGACGTTTCGGGTCAGTTGACAAGGTCGTTTTACCTGTTCCTGACAAACCGAAGAAGATAGCGGTGTTCTTACCTTCCATATCCGTGTTGGCAGAACAGTGCATAGATGCGATTCCGCGTAACGGGTTCAGATAGTTCATGATAGAGAAGATACCTTTCTTCATCTCACCACCATACCAAGTGTTCAAGATTACTTGCTCTTTGGTTTTCAAGTTGAAAACGGTAGCTGTTTCGGAGTTCAAGCCTAATTCTTTGAAGTTTTCAACTTTAGCTTTTGCAGCGTTGAAAGAAACGAAATCCGGTTCCCCGTAGTTCGCCAATTCTTCTTCTGTCGGGCGGATGAACATGTTCTTCACGAAGTGAGCTTGCCATGCAACTTCCATGATGAAACGAACTTTCAAACGGGTACCCGCGTTGGCCCCGCAGAACGTGTCAACCACGTACAGTTTTTTGCCGGACAATTGTTTCACGGCTTTTGCCTTCAAATCTGCCCATGCTTCTTCCGAACAAGGTTTGTTGTCGTTCTTGTATTCGTCAGAAGTCCACCATACAGAATCCTCGCTGGCCTCGTTCTTTACAAAGAATTTATCTTTCGGTGAACGTCCGGTGTAGATTCCGGTCATCACGTTAACTGCGCCAAGCTCGGTCAAATATCCTTTTTCGTACCCTTCCAGTTTCGGGTCTGTTTCTGCCTTGTACAATTCTTCATATGAGGGATTGTGAAGGATCTCTTTCACATCCGTGATTCCATAAATACTTAAATCTAATTTTGCCATAGCAATAAATTTATGTTAGAAATTAATTAATTCTTTTTTTCTTTAATTCGGCACAAAAGTAGGAAACATTTTGATATAAAAGAACCAATTTCTCCTTTCCCTTGTCCGTTTATGTTTTATTAACACGTTCTTGTTTTTCTATTCTCTCAAGCATATGCTTACACGATCGTATACCTTTTGTACGTTCGTGTCCGTGAACTTGTTACGATCTATGTTTAGAATGTAACTATCGGTGAATGGGGAGTTTAGTTTCCGATCAATCCGGCTCCTGCCGATGGCGGTTAGTGCCGCGACTTGAAGATAGGGATGATCGGAATTTAAATATTCATTTACCATTTGTTCCACGTTTTCCCGTTTCGAAAGAACCAACGTCCCGAAATATTCTGCGATCTCGAAGTTGTAACAGTATTGTAATAATTGAGTAATTTTTTCTGTAATCAACTCTTGAACCGGGAATAAAAAACAGGCAACGATTTGTTCTTCTCGTTTCTTTGTTCCCCACAATAGTTGTGCCAATCTTAAATCGGGTTGGTATTGTCCGGCCAGATTTTTGAGAGAGAGGTAACTTGCCCCGATCTGTCCCCGCGTGTCAGCTCCTATCCGTTCCATGCTGTCAAGACTTCTTCCGTTTTGTAACCGGAATATTCTTCGGCTGACTTCTTTAAAGAGTTGCTCTACTTTTTTATCTATCGGGAAAACTTCCATCACCTTGTCCTGTTTATTTAAAGTAAATGAAAATATTAGCATGTTTATACACGTGCAAAAATAGCTATAAAAAATGAAATCGTGGCGTCAGAGGTTATGTTTTGTAGCATATTCAAACGTTTGTGTAGAAGATGATTAGTTTAAATAATCTGAATCTGTTAAATATTTATTAAGATTTCGATAGAAAGGTAATCTTTGGAAGGATATAATTAATTTCGCTTTCACAAAGACCAATAGAACAAATTTAAAGGAATAAATGATGATCAAATGTTTTTTATGGTTCGTGCCCTGCCTTTTCGTGCTGGCCGGGTTTGCACAGAAAGCCAATTACAAAGAAGCCGAACGTTTTCTGCGTGGGAACGCGGAAAAACTGGTAGGATCAACGAAAGTAAGTCCCCACTTTTTGAAGGAAAGCGATAAGTTTTGGTATAGTTACAAAACGGGCGATGGAACCCGTTATTATTTCGTTGACCCGAAGGCGAGGATTCACCGGGAGTTATTCGATCGGGAATTTATGACTGCCGAGATCAGCAAGTATACCCACGGACCGGTGAATTATAAAGAACTACCTGTGCGGGCATTGGTTTTTAAAGAAGATGAGAAAACATTGAAGTTCGAGGTGGATACTTTCCGTTTCGAATATAACATTTATACCAATCGGTTGGTGAAAATAGATTCTGCCCGGAAGAAACCGGATACAACTCCCAAGAAATCGAACGGGCTGGAGGGAACGTATTCTCCGGATAGTACTTATATCGTTTACGCGAAAAGTCATAACCTGTATATGCTTTCCGTGAAAGATTCCGTGGAAACCCAGATCACGACGGACGGAGAATTAAAATACTCTTATGCCTACGGTGATACGGATACCACGAGTAAACGGGTGTCTGCCCGGGTGACTTGGTTCGAGAATTCTGAACGCTTTTACGTGCGTCGCTCGGACCGGAGAAAGATCAAAACGCTTTATGTGGTTAATAATTTGAGTTCCCGTCCGACGTTGAACGAGTATGAGTACGTGATGGCGGGAGATCAGGAGGTGCAACACGAGGAGTTATTCTTGGTGGACACGACCGATAAGAAATTGATCAAAGTGCCGGTTGAGAAATGGCCGGATCAGACGTTGAGATTATTTACCCCGGGAAAAAAGGTCAACAGTCTTTATTTCCTGCGCAAAAAGAGAACTTGTGACGAGATTGATTTTTGTAAGGTGGATTTGAAAACGGGGGAGGTGAAGGTGTTGATTAACGAGATTAGTAAGCCTTATTTCAATAATGATTTCTTCCATCTTTCCTTGTTGAACGAGGGGGAAGATATTATCTGGTGGTCGGAGAGAACGGGTCACGGGCATTTCTATCATTACGATGGCGAGGGAAATCTGAAGAACGCGATTACGGCCGGGAACTGGACGGCCGGGAAGATGGTTAAGATTGATACCGTGGGACGCACCATTTATTTCGGGGCTTACGGGCAGGAGAAGGGGGCGTGTCCCTACTATGCCCGGGTGAATAAAGCCCGGATTGACGGGAATGGTCAAGTGGAGGTGCTGACTCCCGAACAGGCCACTCATGAGGCTTATTTTTCGAAGTCAGGACGTTATTTCGTGGATAATTATTCCCGTGCGGACTTGGAACCCCGGAGCGTGTTGCGGGATAACAAGGGAAAGGTGATTCTGGAATTGGCATCACCCGATTTGACCCGGCTTTACGAGGCCGGATGGAAGATGCCGGAGCCTTTCACGGTGAAGGCTGCCGATGGGCATACGGATTTGTACGGTTTTATGTGGAAGCCTTTTGACTTCGATTCAACCCGGCGTTACCCGATTATTTCGTATGTTTATCCCGGACCGCAAACCGAGGCGATTCCGTTGGAGTTTTCTGTGACGGCAGCTTATAATGTTGGTCTGGCACAAGTCGGTTTCGTGGTGGTAACTTTCGGTCACCGGGGAGGTAGCCCGATGCGGGATAAATGGTATCACACGTTCGGGTATAATAATTTGAGGGATTACCCGTTGGCGGATGATAAGTGCGGTATAGAGCAGTTGGCTGATCGTTTTTCTTTTATTGATAAGTCCAAGGTGGGTATTTTCGGACATTCCGGTGGAGGTTTCATGTCTACTGCGGCGTTATGTACTTATCCCGATTTCTACACGGCGGCTGTTTCGTCGGCGGGAAATCATGACAATAATATTTATAACCAATGGTGGGGAGAGACGCATCACGGGGTTCGGGAGGTTAAATCTTTCGAGAAGAAAACCGTGAAAGATTCCATCACGGGGAAAGATACCACGATTTCCGTGGAGAAGATCAAGTTCGAGACGAAAATCCCGACGAATATCGAGCTGGCGAAGAATTTGAAAGGGTATTTGATGCTGGTGACGGGTGACGTGGATAATAACGTGCATCCGGCGAATACCTTGCGTATGGCAGATGCGTTGTTGAAAGCGGGAAAGAATTTTGACTTGGTAATCCTGCCGGGACAAGCTCACGGTTTTATGGGCATACAACAGGCTTTCTATCAACGGAAGATGTGGTTCCACTTTGCGAAACACTTGCTGGGGGATTATTCGTCCGATCAGTTCCGGGAGATTGATGCTTATATGCGGTTGTGAGGCAAATGCTAACGCCTTGATTTTATTACACAGGTTATAGGATTAGAAATAATTCCCGAAGAGGGAGAGTTACCCAGCTCTCCCTCTGTTTATAGAGGGAGTACCCGAAGGGGAAGGGAGTTCGTGCTATATTATCCCGTTGGCGATCCTTTGTCTATCGATAGGCTATGACAAGAACACGGCATCTTCATAGCATGAACATAGCAAGATCAATCTCTTATGTATTTGCCGTGTTTTTGCCTTGTCATTACTTGGCATTTGTCATAGTTTATCCCTAGTTTACCCGTGGAGCAATGTGGGACGAGCGTCGAGATGGATGCTTCTACGAAGATTCTGTAATAGAAATAGGAAGGGGGAAAATGGATCGTCCCCCTTCCTGCACGAAGTCTTTTCACTGGTTGCAATTGTGAAATGTAAGTCCGGACTTCGTGTTGGTCTGAACCAAGTCAACGATGAAAATTCTAAATTGTCTTATTTGATGTTGGGGCAAAAAGCAACAGGGGAAAATAGCCGGATCAATGCAGGTTCCGGCTATTCCTGTTTCTATATCCCGGTCAATAAAAAATCCGGACCGAGCAAGTCAATCCGGAGTATGGCATAACGGCTCGGGATTGACTTAATTCATGGAAGTAGCGATCTGTCAACATGAAAAAAGCAACCCCACGCCGCTATAAGTATAATTCTGAAAAGAATATACGTGTAACAAACGTGAGTGTTGCAATCCCATTTTCCATTGACATTATGTCTGAATCGCTACTTCTGGAAAATGAACATTTTAACCTCAACATCATAATCGGATTTATGGCGGCTCTCCGCTCAATCCTTAATACAAAGGTATGATTTTTTTGATTTATTACAAGCTATTGCATCAATTTTTAGTTGTTTATTTGCGTATATAGGAGTTGTTCCGGATAGTTTAGTTGCTTTTAATATCAGTTTTGTAACCGATATAATAGAAAAAAATGCAGATAGGGGGTATGTGGATTAAATCTGATAACAATAAAGACGAGTTCGACTTGTCTTTATCTCGTCTGTAAATCGTCTTTGTCTCGGCTTTAATTACTTAACAAGGAATTATTATGGTAGTTTATGGTACTAATTGGGGAGATTGATTTTATAGGTACAATTGTAAGAAAGTATGTTATTATTAGATGAAAAGGGGCTGTCCCCAAAGTCATTTCTCAAACACCCTCCCGGCTTCGGGGTATTGAGCCTGCAAGCAGTCTCGAATCGGCTCTCGCCGATTTCCCTGTATAAACAAAGGGAGAGTTGAAATACTCCTTGTCTTCGGGAAGAGTCACCAGCACCTCCTCTGTTTATTGAGAAGGTGGCACGAAGTGACGGAGGAGTTCTTGAAATAAAATGGCTTTTGGGACAGCCCTTTCTTTTATCGATATGTTTGTCCTACGAAAGGTAAGTTTAGGTAACGATATAAGGCCAATGATAACATGGGTTTTTCAAACATGGGCATACTTGCCAGTACGGCATAAGCTTGCTTGAAATCCTCCCGTTTGGCATGGGCTGCAGCCAGATATAGTAAATTCTCTTGACAAGGCTGTGCTTTCATGGCAAGGTCGGCAATCCGTATCACCTCTTCAGCTTCTTTATCCACAACAGGCGCATTCCGAAAATAATCGGCAATAATCATCGTGTAAAAAAGCTGACTATACAGGTAGCGGTGTTCGTCCCCACATTCTTGTACTAATGGTATGATAGCGGGAATTGCTTTTCCGAATTCATGGTTAAAGAGCTGTTCCTCGATTGCCAAGATGTTGCAATACATGGTAGACAAAGGGACGTCTATTTCTTTTAGTTCGGTAATGTATTGTTTGTACTCTTCCGGTTTCTCGTTATGTATGATACTTCCGACACGAACAATTGCCCGATAGAGATTGATCCAAAAATTATCATCGTATTTTTTATACACGTCAGCATGTCGAATGAGTTGCTCCCGGATGGTCTTGTCAGGTGAACGCATAAAGGACCTTAATACCGAATAGGCATCTTGCGAGAGTAATTCTTCGGGAGAGAGTCCGGATAAGTAATCCCTTAGACAGGTTTCGGCTTGATCCGGATCGATTTTGCTTAGGTTTTTGAAGACATAAGAACGGACGAGTTCAATGGAGCGTTCCCCTTTGTCCCACCGTTCTTTCATTGCAGCTAATTGTTTGGGGAAATCCGATTCTTTTGCTTCTTTCCCCTTCTTTATAAATGTTTCAGCTTCTAGGTAACCCACGTGTAAATCCAGTAAGTCTCCGTTTTCATCTAACCAGAAAAAAGAAGGGTAACCTCCAGCCTTATATTTTGCGAAAAAACCGTGTTCTCGTTGCTTTTCTGCATCTAATTTTATACAAATGAAAGAAGTATTGTAGTATTCTCCCACTTTGGTGTTTGTGAAGACATTTTTGGCCATCATCTTACATGGTCCACACCAGGAGGTGTAAACATCCACGAAGATACCTTTTTTTTGTTCTTTCGCTTGTTTTACAATATCATCAAAATCACCGGAACTGAATATGATCCCCTGTGCAGAGGCAAGCTGCACAGAGAATGAGATCATTATTAATAATATAATTTGTTTCATGTTATTCGTACTTTTCTTCTACATCAATTACTTGATCACAGAATCCGGATAGTCGATATACCGGATCTGCATGGATTCCTCCAACGGTTCCTAATTCATAATAAGCAACTCCACCTTTTTGGTTGCCTGATATTTTTTGATCTTGGATATACAGGCGGATTTGTTGTGTTGTTTTGGTTGCGAGCGGATTTTCAGGCGTTGGATCGGGGACGAGGATGTCGCTTAATTTCATTCCGGTGATGGAGAAATCATCTTCTAGTCCGTTTATAATCTGTGCTTCCAGATTATTGGTTACGCCTTCTCGTAAATTACTTAAAGCGATAGCGTATACGCTGTTTCCTGTCGAATAAAAAAGAAGGTCTTTCATTCCTTCAAGCGAAGCGAAATGAGTTGCTTCCTGAAGATGAGGTGCAACTTCCGGGGTTATGGCTATTTTGGCGAGGCTAGTTCCCCGGTTATCAGACGTGATCTTTATTTTGAATAGATAATTTTGCTGATTTTCTTTGTGACGTAGTAACATCCAACATTCGTTATCTGCGGAAAGTAGTCCTCCCGCCAAATACTCCATGTTCGTTCCCATATTATTGCAATCGAAATAGTTCAGATCGCCCGTTTCTGTTTTTAGTTGCTTTAAAGGAGCTTTGTTCCATGCTGAGTTATTATGCACGAGAATACGTCCGTTTAATTCGTCATAGAAAGCGGGTCCACTCGACGATTGAACCATTCCGGTTCCGATTTTGTATTCTGTCGAACCTTCGACTACAACCATTGGTGCATCCCAAGTCATTGCACCCATGTTTGTTCCCCGTTTGAAGACTTGATCGCTGATGATTAAATAGTCAACACTTCTCGAACTGCTCTCCACGTGTAATTGGGGTGAATAGATTCCGGTTTCGGGACTGAAAGTTATTGCGCTTTCAACAGTTCGATTACTTTTCATAGAAACCGGATTGAGAAAATAACCGCCCGTTTCATTTTCGCATAACACCAAAACCTCTTTCATTTGTGGTTGGTATTTATTGGGATTTAAGGCATAAACTCGTACCGGATTTTCTAATTTTGTTCCGTTAGCTGCTTCGAAAATGTTTTTTACAAATGTTTTCTCAGCATCGTCTACCATAAAATGGAGCGCATAACTTTCGTTTTCTTTACATAGTAGAAGAGTTCCTTTCGTGAAATCTGAGAGTACTTCCAGTTTCATTTTTTTCCGGTAATAAACCCCGGTTGATAGATCTGTAATCTTTACGACTAGGGAATAATCCTCGCCAGGGGTCAGAATTTTCGGATCCATGAAGGCATTCAAGTCTTTGGTTTTACCTAGCGTGTCTGCCTGTGTTCTCGTGGTAGGAGTGTAGGTATACCATGCATAACTTAATTGAGATTCATCACCGGTGCGTGTTGTGATTGGAAGAGGAATTTGTAGATAACTTCCCAGTTTCGCACTATATTTTTCCTGTAATGCTCCTATTGTAACTTCGTTTAATTCTTCTATTCGAGTATTGCTTTTGTCATCCACACATCCTATAAGAGAAGATAGGATTGTAAACCATATAAGTAAATTTCGTTTCATGTTCATTCTTGATTAAAATGGGTCCCACACTTCTATTTTTTTCCCGTTTTCGTCCACTTCATTGTGAGTGGCGTAATAGTAACAGACTGTTCTTCCTTGTGTCATAAAATAACTGTAGCTGCCCGGGAATGTGGCAATTTCAGCCATCGTGAGTGGAAAGTCGTGTCCCATTACCTCGATACATTTCTCGTGTTTCACTTGGGAGTATTCACCAAAGTAAATGATTAACAAATCTTCCCAATAACTGGGTTTTACAAGTTTGTTGGTGATCCTCACGTACACGCGGGATTTATCCTCGTAAGCGACATCAATATCCTCTGTCGGGATAAGTTGAAGTGCTATGGTTAATATATCATCATCTATGTCTGTTCCTCCCTGTATCAGGTAGATAGGTATTTCTATTTCTCCTTTACCCGGTTCAAACCAGTAAGAATCTTCCATTTCGTAGTAGATTCCTTCTTGGGCAGTCGTTTGGTCTTTGTCTATTTTTAAGCCTATCGGGGTTCGGGTTTCAAAGCTTTTTCCGACCAGTTTAGCTGTTAAATAAATGGTATCTCTGTCCTCTTTCGTCATGCGGAATGAATATGTCACGCTATCCTTGCCTGTTACGTAGTCAGGGAAAAATACCGAAGGTTTGGTCGTGTATATCAAACGATCATTTTCGTGACACCCGATACAAAGGATCGTGAATATATATATCAGTATTATATTTCTTATCATAGCTTTTCATTTAAAAGTTATTTTGATTACATGTTCCCGTAGTCCAATTCGTCGGTAGGAACGGGAAGCTGATACACTTTATTTTTATCTGTCAGGTTCACGTTGCTGAAAACCCCGATGCGCCCTAGGTTCATTCGTTTGTAATAAAAGAACATTTGTCCTTCAGCAATAAATTCTTTTTGGTACTCTTTGGCAATTTCTGCATCTAGGTCCGTAATGTTTTCTAAAGCTACCAATCCCCGGTGTGCCCGGATTTTATTTAGATATGCTAGGCCATTGTTTCCGGAGGCACATTCTGCTGCAATTAAATATACTTCGGATAATCTTACGATAGGAATATATTTCGCATTTTTATATTTAGCCGGCATCCAAGATGAGCTGACATCAGTAGGTTGGAACCATAATTTCAGGCGATAGTCATCATCTCCGGCCGAAACAGCTTGGTACAGGTTTGAGACTTTCGTGGCAGTGAAACATAATGCCGTGGCACTTGAACTAACCCCGTAAGCAATTGCATTTTCTCCGAAATATGAAGAGATGTCATCCTCTAGCTTTTCAATATTCAACCGGAACAGGATTTCATTTTTAAATAATCGGTCGTTTTCACTGGCAGAAGTTGTCAGGCTTAGTGGAGCCATAGGTTCTTTCGTATTTTCATTTATGATTTCATGAACTGCTTTCAAGGCGTTTTCTTTGTCTCCTATGTAATTGTACGCTCTGGCTTGTAATGCTGCTACCGTGAAGTAATTCATGCGGCTGTGACGTTCTTTTTGTGTGGAATCACGTTTTTCGTAGAGTTGTTGATATGCCGGTCCGAACCAATCGGAATTAGCTAACATGATTCGGGCAGAATCCAGATCTTGTGTGACCCGATTTACAAAAGAGCCGAGAGGAAGGGCGGCTTGAGCCACGTTCGTGTAAGTGTCTGCGTAAGGTATAGCTTGTTGTTCCAACCCGTCGGCAGGCGAGGGGCCGAATAGGCGTAACAAGTCGAAATGTAGAAATGCACGCAATCCGAATGCTTCTCCTTTTACGACTCGATAGTGTTGCTCGGAAGCAAATACGTTTTTGTTTTTATCAGCGTATTCCAATAGTACGTTTAAGTTGACAATGGCTTTGTAATGTCCTTTCCAAATAGATTTTAGACGAGTTTCTTCTTGTGTATCCGTATAATCATATCCTTTTGTTTTATAATAGTTATGTGTCTGACTCGTGATTTTATCGTAATATTGAGCCATTACATCCAAGTACCCAAAGGACAGTTCCCTACCGTAAGCCGATGGGGTAACCATGATCGAATAAACCCCGGTCAATACATCCCAAAAGCCATTTTCATCTTTGAACAGGTCATCCGACTTCACGTCTGATTTTGGGGATACATCGAACCATTTCTCGCATGAACTCATAGTTAAACAAGTGAGAAGGGCGATAATTATGATTTTCATATTTTTCATAACTTTGGTATCTTTATTTATTACATTGTTTAAAAAGTAACCTGCAAGGAGAGTGTGTAGGTACGAGCGAAAGGATAAACTGTTCCTCGTTCCATTTTCACTGTCGATGCTCGGAATATATCATTACCGATGGCCGTTACTTTCAATGATTCCATTCCGAGACGGCGTAATTTTTCTACCGGGAAACGATACGAGACACTTAAAGAAGAAAGTTGTACGTAGTTTTCTTTCTCTATAAAACGTGAGGTCGGCATCGTGGTTTCCGTGTTGTCGATCGCTTTAAAACGGGCGATATCTCCTGCTTCTTTCCAACGATCATATAAGACTCTACGATCGGCGTTATTTTTGGGGTTGACGTTTTCAACCTTGTCAACTAATGTCTGGTTATATATGTCGCCCCCGATGCTATATTTGAAAAAGGCATTGAGTTGGAATCCTTTGTACATGAACATTGTACCGAAACTTCCTTCCACGTCGGGATCTGTACAACCCAAGGGCTTATAATTGTCCGTACTCCATTTATCCACTTTATTCCCTTGTTGGTCTAGGAAAATTTCCTGTCCACTATTCGGGTCTATTCCTAATGATTCATTAGCCCAAATGGCATTGATGGATTTCCCTTTTTGATAGCGGACCACGGGGCGATTACTTTTTTGGTCATCATCGGCATTATTTACCTTATCATCTTGCATACGATTGTAAGCGGCCAAAGCATCATTTAATTTTAGGAGTCGATTCCGGTTACTCATCAGGCTGACAAATAAATCCCATTGTAGTTCCTTGCCCGTGTCCCGGATTACAGATCCCCGAATGTTTGTTTCAATTCCTTGGTTTTCGACTTCCCCGAGGTTGTCTTTGTATGAATCAAAACCTGTTGAGGGTGCTAATAGAACATCGATTAGCAAGGCTTTGGAATCCTCTTTATAAAAATTCACGTAACCGGACAAGCGACTTGTGAAAAGGGCAAAGTCTAGCCCTATGTTACGTTTTAGGTTTTTCTGCCATTTCAAATCAGTGTTTCCATAACTTTTTAATAATGCGCCGATGCTACCGTTGTAAGTAATACCGTCCACTAAATCGTCTTTGTAGGAGAACATACGGATGGACTGGAAAGGATAAAAATTTTGTCCTCCGGTACTTCCAATAGACCCTCGTAATTTTAAGTTATTTACTATACGAGAGTTTTCAAACCATTTTTCACGATGTATATTCCAGGCAATTCCGATAGAACCGAATGTCCCCCAGCGTTGATTTGCCCCGTATACAGAGGAGCCATCTGTCCGGATGGAAAGGTCTAATAGATAGCGATTATCCCAGCCGTAATTGACATTTCCGGCAAATCCCATTAAACGACTTACCTCGTAGTCTCCTACAGGTTTGGCTCCGTCTTGGAAAGCTGTTCCCATACCAAAATGGTCCATTTGTTCATTGGGGTAATTTACCGCCGTAACAGAATAACTATCGATGTTACTTTCTCTTACATTCCAAACTGCTGCTAAATTTATATTGTGTTTTATGAATGAGCGGGCATAGTTGAACACAATGTTTGCATCATACGTGAATGTTTTTTGTTCTCCTTTCTGGTAGCTTCCTTTGTATTGTGTCGTTGCAAAATCCGTGTGTGTAGCCGGTTTGAAATCGTCGGTACTTTCTTGTTTGCTGTTTAAGGAGAATTTCCCGCGTAAAGTCATTCCCTCCATGATATTCCATTCTATCGAAAAATTGTTGTTAAATTCGCTATACGTGGATTCATTACGAGTTTTTTTGGCAGCATTGTATAACGGGTTTGTTACGAGTACATCTCCGTCAAGAGTTGGTTCGTAGAGATATTGTTTCACATTCCCGTTTTCATCATACGGATGGAAATAAGGATTTTGATAAGTGTAGGTCGTGAATGAACCGTAAGGAGAGTTTGTACCCTTCACGTTAGAATATGTCAGGTCATTGATGAAACGCAAGTTTTTATAGTTGTATTGTAATGTACTTCCAATTCCTACGGTCCTTCTTCCTGATTTTTTCATAACTCCATCCGTTTTGTTGTAATTTACGGAAAGAGCGTAACGGATAGACGAGTCACCACCCTCTATTAATAAGAAATGTTTGTGCCCGAATCCCAGATCTTTTATCGGTTTGCTGAGCCAGTCTGTATCAATACCCTCTTGTACCCATTTTAATCTTTGATTGTAAAGATCTGTATATCTGTCTCCCATTTCGATGTTGGAGTGAGTGTATAATTTTGCCAGACGTTCATATTCCAGTTTCTCGGTGGCATTCATTAGGTCATAGACACTTAAATCTGCAAACGAAAAATCTCCGGAAAAGGTATAATTTAATCGCAATTTACCAGCTTGTGGTTCTACCGTTTCAACAACGACTACCCCGTTTGATGCCCTTGATCCGTATATGGCTGTTGCGGCGGCATCTTTTAATATGGTGATTGAGGCTACCCTGTTGGGATCTAGGTCGAAAATCTTTTCAGCATTGACTTCGAATCCGTCTAGGATGAATGTTGGCATATTGGGTGAATTTTCGTATTCCGATTGCAGACTTCCTCCACCTCGGATTGTAAATTCTGGAATAGTGTTCGGATCGCTACCCATTTCAATATTATCCAGTAGTTTGAATGACGGGTCTAGTACGGAGAGTGTGGATAGAACGTTGCCGGAAGATACCATGCGTAATTTGTCTCCGGCAAAAGAGGTTGTGGCTCCCGTGTAACTTTCTTTTTTACGGTTATAATATCCCGTGGATACTACGACTTCTTCCAAAGTTTCTATGTCTTCTTCTAGGGTTACGTTTATTTCCTTTTGATTGTTTATTTTCACTTCTTTTGATTGCATTCCGATGAACGAGAATATTAGCACTAGATCTTGCTGTTCAGGTAAAGTTATTTTATATCTTCCTAGACTATCTGTAACAGCACCGATAGATGTTCCTTTGACTAATACGGTTACTCCAATCAGCGATTCACCTTGTTTATCTTTCACGATTCCGGTTATAGTAACTTTTTTTTGTTCTTCCCTTTTCTGAGGGGCCTTCATTAAAATTACAAATTCCCGATTGATTTCGAAGGTTAGGCCTTTGTCTGAAAGTATTTTTTCGAGTAGTTCTTCCAGTTCGATTTTTCCAAAATTTGCATCGACCTTTTCGTTTTTGTTCAACATGTCATTATTGTACATAACGATACAGCCGGTTTGTTTACGGATCTCCTGAAACAACTCTTCGAAAGTGGTTTCTCCCATTTTCATGTTTAGGCGGTATTGTGCCATTATTGTCGCATTTCCTCCTAGCATGAAACAAAATAAAAATACAATTGTCAGTCGCATAGCTAAGAATAATTTCCAACGTTCATTTTTTATAAAAACGAACCCTGTGAGTGGATTTTTTTTCATACATTTGTACTTTAAGTTAATAAAACTTGATTTGGACCGAAAGGTGGTGCGAACACCTGACGGTCTTTTTATTTCTGAAATACTTGAATTACATTTCCGTTTACTTTAAAATAGACATTTGAAGTTTTCTCTATGAATTCAAGCATGAATTTTAGAGTGTTACTTCGCTTTATGGCTCCTGTAAATTTGAATTGACGTGTCGTTTCATTCACGAAAAAGAAGTCTACATCGTACCAGCGACTAAGTTGAACAATTAGCTGTCCCAGCGGCATATCGTAAAACTCAAACATTCCTTCTTTCCAAGATACATAACTGGTAATATTTACTTGTTGTTTTTTCATTTCTTCGGAAATATTGTTGGAAACAGCCTGCCAACCTGGCTCTAAGATACATTTCTCGTTCTGGTTGTAAACCTCGACTTTTCCTTGAACGAGGGTTATGGCTGTAAGCTCCTCGTCCTCGTAGGCACTGACGTTGAATGATGTCCCGAGTACTTTTGTGTTCGTGTGTGGTGTGTGTACAATAAAAGGGTGAAGGGAGTCTTTTTTTACTTCAAAATAAGCCTCCCCTTTCACGTGGACTTCCCGTGTATTACCCATGAATCGGACGGGGTATTTTAATTCTGTTTCAGAATTTAACCATACTTTCGTTCCATCAGATAAGGTAAGAATATATTCTCCGCCACGAGAAACAACAAGGGTATTGAATTCCATATCTTCATCTAATTCCCGTGTCGCAAAAGAATCGGTAATTTCATATTTTAATCCGGAAGATTCTTCGTCTTTGATGATAGTATGTTTAGTTTCTAGCTCGAAGTTATTGTTCGTGTGTAATAGAACTTTTTTCCCGTCATTAAGGATAAGAGTGGCTTTGGGACTACCGGTTTTTACTTGGGCTAGGTCCATTGTTGTTTTCTCGGGAAGAGGTTCATAAGAAATGAATTTTATTATGGCAAAAAGAAACAGACAAGCTGCTGTAACTCCTGATATGAAGTGTTTCCAATGAATAGATTTCTTTTTACTTATTAGTCGGGAGTTTAATTTTTCTCTTCCTTTCTTGGAATCAATCTGTTCCCATGTTTGGGCGTATGTCAGTTGGTAATGGGTCCGGCTTAATTTTTCGAATAGCTCTTTATTTTCTTCGCTTGTGTTTAACCAGCTTTGAACGAGTTCTATTTGTTCCCGTGAGGCTTTTCCTCTCCAACATGCTTGAATGGCTTGAAATATGTTATCGCTTATTTCCATCTTTCCATGTAACTTTTATTAGTTAAACAGATTTTTGGTTTGGGCGGGTGAATGAATTTGGAAAAAAATTGAAAGAAAAAATATGTGTCTGATAAATAGATAATTAGAAGGAGTTTTGTTGAAACTTTCGAGGAAATAACATGAAAAGAAGGAATATTTTTTTATATCCTTTTAATTCAGATCGTAATTCTTTCATTCCTGCTTTCAATAATGTTTTTACAGTATTGATGGAGACGTCTAATTTATTTGCCGTTTCTTGGTATGTACATCCTTGGCACATGACTAATTGAACAACACGTTGTGTTTTTTCAGGAAGTTTCCGAACAGCAGTCAAGACTGTTTCGATGGCAGTTTCGTCTAGTTGATTGGATTCCTCTTCGGCAATAGAATAATGAGGTAAATCTAATTGTTCTGTAAATAATCCTTGTTTGGCTATTTGGTTTATGCAAGCGTTTTTTACAATAGTGAAAAGAAAAGTGGAAAGAGCATGGGGATGAATGTGTCTGTAAAGTTCCTTTTCCCATATTTTTACGAATTGTTCTAGTACAATGTCCTCTGCCTCTGGTAAATCATGAAGCAGAGTATTGGCGAATAGGACTAAAGGTTTATAATACCGTTCGAATAAGGTATTCATGCCTTGTTTTTTCCCGGCTTGTAGTAAAGCTATTATTTGTGCATCACTGACGCTCATATCATATCCCCGTGTTTTGTACAAAAATAGGAATAATTTATTTTGTTGAAAGAGAAAAATTACAAAACCTTATTGATCAATTGTTCTATTTTTTGAATGAGTTGTTCAGTTGACAGGTTCATTTGCTCAACGGCCATCCAGGTCACGATGTTGTCCCGGTTGACGAGATAGACACGGGGAATGGTGCTATTGGCAAAAAGGGAAAAGACTTTTTCGTCCGGGTCAAGGTAGAACGGCATCGTGAAGTTTTGTTCTTTCCAGAAAGCGTTGACGACTTCGGCTGTTTCCCCGCGGGAGATGGTGACGAGTCGGAAGGTGGGCTGGTCTTTCAGTTCATTCCACACGCTGTCAATCTTCGGGAGTTCCCGCTTGCAATCGCCACAGGTGGTAACGAAGAAAACCAACAGGGTTGTGTTTCCCGATAAATCTTCACTATGAAGTTCTTCTCCGGTTGCGTTTTTCACGGTGAATTCCGGTAATTTGTCGTTTTCTTCGATGTAATTTATGACATCTTCTTTTTCGTCTTTAATACAGGAAAGAAGAAGTAATGTAAACGCGAGTAACGTGACGAATATTGTTTTCATCTTTTACGAATTCTGTTTCAATTAGACCGTGAAATTAGCGAATAACATCGAATTATAAAAATATTACGTATTTTTTGCCTTGTGAAGTAAGTATATATACACAAGCGGGGAGCCAGGAAATCGTGTATGTTTGTATGCAGTAAAAAAGAAGAATAGTATGAATAAGATATTGCAAGAAGATTTTGACTTGGCTCCGTGTATGGTTGCCGGATATGAAAGTTTTATGGGTGGTTTGTTGAATATCGTACATTCCGGGCCGATCTGCGAGAGCATGGGAGAACAGATCAAGTCGTATGTGCTGGATTTTGTTCAAAATTACCCGTTGGATTCTTTTGATCGCTTTTCGGATGAGACCTACATGCGGAATTATATTGGCAGGGACGAATCCGGTTGGGAGGCTATCGTGATGTCGTGGAAGAAAGGAAACCGTACGGCCATTCATGCTCATCCCCAGTTTGCTGGTTACACGTTTGCCGATGGGGAATTTTTGGTTGAGGTTTTTGAACCTTTTAAAGAGGGGATCCGTCTGGTTCAAGAGATGACAATTAGCGATATTCACGGGTTATATGCTATCGGTGAGGCTGGTAAATTCAACAATCATATTCACCGGATTACCTGTTTAAGCGATATGGCTCACAGTTTGCACGTGTATTCGGACGATGCGTTGAAAGGGGAAAAACTGGACGAACAAATGATTTACCAATTTTAGATTTTGGATTTTAGATCCTATCGATTAAGTGATTTAATGATTTTCGATTAAGTGATTTTAATCACCCAATCATCGA
>ERZ833822.21-NODE-21-length-160674-cov-30.694071_pt1 | contig 160674 bp, 138 predicted proteins | sample MGYA00519913_ERZ833822 | MGnify/ENA primary metagenome ERZ833822 (study PRJEB31850, sample SAMEA3708746) | human gut metagenome | biome: human gut; feature: human-associated habitat; material: faeces | place: China | collected 2014 ... | reverse complement strand
TTTATTTTTTCTTTTCGACGTGCCGCGTAAGGTGGTGCAGCGGTCTATCCGGCAGCCCGCAGGTGTTTTTTGCATATCAAGGCTCAATTTGTTAAAAGTAGTAAATGAGTAGTAAAATCAATCTGCAACCCTGCGAATATGCCCGTAAATCAAGCATTTTTCAAGACAATCAACTAATTTTAAATTAAAACAAACGGTTGAAATCATATTATAGAATAACTAAACTTTAGATTACTCAAGACTTTAGCAGAAAACAAATGTTAAGACTAATGAGTGGCAGAGAGCAAGAAAGTTACACTTGAGTATCAGTAGAGAAAAAATATTTTAAAGGACGCAAAAGTTTGCGTGTGTGCCTAATTTGCCCTTAAAAAGCGGCAAATTAGTAGTTTTAGTAGCGTGGCTTTTCCTTTCGTTGCTGTCGCATTTTTAGGCTCTCGCCGTTATGTTCAAACCGTAGAGTTTCAGCCCCAAAATAGCTCAACCTTTTTAAAGGATTACAGATTTGCACAAAACCAACAAAAGGTTGACCAAACTTTTATATTCGGGACGGAAAGTTTGGCATCTGTCTTACTTTGTTGCCCGATCGATAATCTTGTAAACCGTAATTTGCCCCAACTTTTGTTAAAGAACCAAAAATTCAGGTCAAGTCTTTTAGGGTGAAAATTATTTTTCTCCGCAGATTTTTTCAAGAGCCGATTTATCAAGGATTTTAATACCCCTGTAATGGGTTGCAAGTATGCCTTGCGACGATAATCTGCTTAGTGTTTTGGTTACCGTAATTCGTGACACACCGACCGTAAGCGCAATTTCTTCGTGCGTGAGCGATACTTTGCCGTCAACCATATCGTCAAGCAAAAGTTTTGCTATTCGTGCGTCTGCCTGCATAAATGTCATTGAGTCAAGCTGGGTGGTAAGCAGTCTTATTCTTGTGGCAAGAATTTCAAGCAGTTCAAACGCAATCGGAGGATTTTTTTGTATTATATCAAGCAGAATTTTTTTATCAATTATCACAAGCTCGCTTGCAGTTACGGCTTTTGCGGAGCTTACCCTCGGCTTGTGGTCAAAAAAAGCGCCCTCGCCAATCAATTCCCCTTTTGCGGCGGTGTTCAGAGTTTTTTCCATTCCGTCGGGAGAAATCATAAATACCGTTGCTTTGCCTTTTTTTATGTAGTAAAAGCTGTCGGCAATGTCGCCTTGGTGGTAGATTATCTCACCCTTTGCAAAAGATTTGGTGTACGGCAAACTGTCAAACAGAGTTTTCATATCGTTGTGTATGTTGTAAAGTTGCGTGGGAGGAGTGTTAAGATTTTTTTCCATAGTTTCACCTCGGTTGTCGATTGGTAAATGCGGTTTATAAAACTTTTGCCGAGCAATTAAGCAATTATAAAAGTTTGGTCAACCTTTTTAAAGGCCTGACCTGAATTTTATAATTATTTGGCTAAAATTGAGTGATAAACCATATTTTAGCGACAAAGTTCTTATTTTATTTTAATTGTAGCATACTTTACAATCTTTTTGCAAGCAGTATGTAATAATGATATTAGAAAAAATATAAGGAGTGATATTTATGGGTATGACTATGTCACAGAAAATTCTTGCGGCTCACGCAGGTCTTTCAGAGGTTAAGGCAGGTCAGCTTATTGAGGCTAAGCTCGATATGGTACTCGGTAACGATGTAACATCACCTGTTGCAATCAATGTTTTTGAACAGAACGGTGCAACAGCAGTATTTGATAACACTAAAATTGCTATGATTATGGACCACTTTACTCCTAACAAGGATATTAAAGCGGCTACTCAGGTTAAGCAGGTAAGAACTTTTGCCGACAAATACGATATTAAAAATTACAGAGATGTAGGACAGATGGGCATTGAACACGCACTTTTGCCTGAACAGGGACTCGTTGGTCCGGGCTGCTTGTGCATTGGCGCAGACTCTCACACCTGTACATACGGTGCACTCGGTGCATTTTCGACAGGTGTCGGTTCAACAGATATGGCCGCAGGTATGATTAGCGGTAAGGCATGGTTCAAAGTTCCTGCCGCTATTAAATTTAATCTTGTCGGCAAGCCACAGGGATTTGTAAGCGGTAAAGATGTTATCCTCCACATTATCGGTATGATAGGTGTTGACGGTGCGCTTTACAAATCAATGGAATTTACAGGCGAGGGTGTTCAGTACCTCAACATTGATGACAGACTTTGCATTGCAAATATGGCTATTGAGGCAGGCGCTAAAAACGGTATTTTCCCTGTTGACGATGTAACCCGTGAATACTGCAACGGCAGATATCAGGGTACACCTGTTGAGTACACAGCTGACGATGACGCTGTATATGATGAGGAATACACAATTGACCTTAGTGAAATTCGTCCTACCGTTGCTTTCCCACATCTTCCGGAAAACACAAGAACAGTTGACGAAATCGGCGAAACAGAGGTTAAAATCGACCAGTGCGTTATCGGTTCTTGCACAAACGGCAGAATTACCGACCTCAGAGCTGCCGCAGAGGTATTCAAGGGCAGAAAGATAGCAAAAAATGTAAGATGCATTATCTTCCCGGGTACACAGGCAATCTGGTTACAGGCTATGCACGAGGGACTTTTTGATATATTTATTGAGGCAGGCGCAGTAGTTTCTACTCCGACTTGCGGCCCTTGTCTTGGCGGACATATGGGTATTCTTGCCGCAGGCGAAAAAGCTATTTCAACCACAAACCGTAACTTTGTAGGCAGAATGGGTCATGTAGACAGTGAGGTTTACCTCGCAAGCCCGGCAGTAGCTGCCGCAAGTGCTGTTAAGGGTTACATTACAGACCCTGCAAAGCTTTGATTTTTTGAAAGGTAGGTACTGATTATGAACGCTAAGGGTACAGTCCACAAGTTTGGCGACAATGTAGATACAGATGTAATTATTCCTGCTCGTTACCTCAACACAGCATCTCACAAAGAGCTTGCCGCTCACTGTATGGAGGATATTGATGCAGAATTTGTAAATAAGGTTCACGAGGGCGACATTATGGTTGCCGAAAAGAACTTCGGCTGCGGTTCTTCAAGAGAACACGCACCGATTGCAATTAAGGCAAGCGGTATTTCCTGCGTAATTGCTTCGACTTTTGCAAGAATTTTCTACCGCAACTCAATTAATATCGGTCTTCCGATTCTTGAGTGTGACGAGGCAGCAAAGGAAATCAAAGACGGTGATGTTGTTTCTGTAAACTTTGATACAGGTGTTATCACAGACGAAACAACAGGCAAGACTTATCAGGCAGAGCCTTTCCCGGAGTTTATTCAGAACATTATTAAAAAAGGCGGACTTATTAAGTCTATTATGTAATTTAAGGGCGGCAAAAGCAAAACTTTGCCGCTTTTATAACTTTAGATATATAATTTTTTAATCAATAACAAATTTGGTGAATTATGGTAAACGAAATTTTTGAAAAACTTTCCGCATTGCCGCAGGTAGAGGCTATTGCTCTCGGCGGTTCCCGTGCAAACGGTGTTTTTGACGAAAAATCAGATTATGATGTTTATGTGTATGTTACAGATAACATCGACAACGGTGTAAGAGAAAATATCCTTGCGCCTTACTGTTCACAAATGGAAATCGGCAATCATTATTGGGAGTTTGAAGATAATATTATACTCAAAGACGGTGTTCCTATGGACATTATATACCGTCCTATGGATAAATTCGATAAATTTATAAGCTATATTGTTTTTGAACATCACGCAAACCACGGTTATACAACTTGTTTTTGGCATAACATTATTACATCGCAGATCGTGTATGACCCAAGCGGTAAATATGCAGAACTGAAAAAGAAGTTTACCGTACCGTATCCCGAAGAACTCCGTCAAAATATTATAGATTTAAATATGAAGATGCTTTCGGGTATTTTGCCGTCATTTGACAAGCAGATAAAAAAGGCGCTTGATCGAAACGATTTTGTAAGTGTAAACCACAGAACAGCCGCTTTTGTTGCAAGCTATTTTGATGTTATTTTTGCAGTAAATCGCCTTACTCACCCCGGCGAAAAGCGACTTGTGCAAATTTGCAAGGAGCGTTGCGAGATTTTACCAAAGGATTTTGAAGAAAATCTTGACAAACTTTTAAAAGAAAAGCCAACCGAAAAAATTATGGATACCGTTGCCGATATGACGGAAAAGCTGAGAGAAATAATTTAATTTTAAAATTTCGGTCGGACCAAAAAGCAAAAATCAAACTTTCGGCTCTGCTAATGCAGAGCTGTTATTTTTTTGCAAATGTTTAATAAATAATTCCATTTGCTGTTGACATAATTTGTTAAAAGTGGGATAATGTTCTTGTATTTTTATTACAGGGAGGCAATCAAATGAAAAGCATTTTCAAGAAAATTATATCCGCCGCTCTTGCGGTTGCGGCAATTTCATCTGTCGCAGTCACCGCATCGGCAAGGGATATTAATAAATACGACCTGAATGGTGACGGCATTTTTGATGTACAGGATGTCACCTACCTGCAAGAGGGAATAGCAAACGGAGATACGCTCGACAGCAAAGCCGATTTTGATAAATCGGGCACTATAAATGTAAACGATGTTACCTATGCGCAGAATATTATAAACGGCAGTTTTTATGTAAAACCTGATTTTAAACTTCAGTCAAATTCAAAAAGCAAGCTGAATTTTAAGAGCGTATACAGCGGAGCAGACAGCAAGTATCCAAACAATGCCTACCACCCAAAGGTTGCGGATGTGGGCAAAAGCTGGAACGGATACCGCTATTGGATTTCGTACACGCCGTATCCAAACGGAAACGATAAGTACGAAAATCCGACAATTGTCGGTTCAAATGACCTTATAAATTACTCGGAAATTAAGTTTTGCGAGGGTATTCGAGATGATTACAAGGCAGGGGTAAGGTTTAATTCCGACTCCGAGCTTGTGTATAATCCCGACAAAAACAGACTTGAGCTTTATTGGAGATATACAGACTACGAGGCAAACTATATGGCGCTTTATATGCGTTACTCATATGACGGCAATAAATGGAGCGGCCGTACACCTGTGTATGAAACCGATAACCGCAAAAAATACGATATGGTAAGTCCTGCAATCGTTTACGAAAACGGGACTTACAAGCTGTGGTATGTAAACGGCTACAAGGTTTGGTACAAGGAGTATAAGGACGGTGTTTGGTCGGACAGTGCGGTTACAAGCCTAAGCTACCCGTCAACAACATACACCTGGCATATAGATGTTGAAAAAATCAACGGCAGGTACGAGCTTTTGGCTTGCTCAACAAATGACAAAAAAGACCGCAAGCATATGAGCCTTTACCACTCAACATCGTCAAACGGCTTTGATTGGAGCGAAGCGCAGGTTGTGCTCAAACCATCGTCCGATCCGTCAAATTGGGACGGCGGCGGACTGTACCGCTCGGCATTTATCTACACAAACGATAACTACATTGTGCTTTACAGCGGCAGAAACGACAACGGCGATTTTGGCACGGGACTTGTATTCGGCGACAGTATGAATAAGTTGCAAGGTACAGACCTTGACTTTATCGGCAATCAGAAAACCTCGGCAGACAAGCTGTGGAAATATATAAATCAATAAAGGTGGGCGGGTTATGAAAAAATCAATTAAGGCGATGTCCGTTTTTATGTCGGCAATGCTTACCTTAGGCTCACTCGGCGCAGTATCGCTGACAGCAGGCGCTCAAGAAAGCATTGGCACTGTCACAAAAATAACAAGCGGTGACTTTGTTTATACCGTAGAGGACAATGTCGCTACCATTGTGGATTACACAGGCTCGGCAAACGCACTTGTAATTCCGCAGACGATAGACGGCCGCAAAATCGTACGCATCGGCGACTATGCTTTATCTAAAAAAGCAAAATTAAACAGTATTGTTGTGCCGGAGTCAGTCGAGAGCATCGGCTCAAGTGCTTTTGAGGATTCTGTTGACCTCAAAAAGGTTACTCTGCCCGACGGCGTAACCAAAATCGGACCTTCTGCATTTTACGGCTGTTCAAAATTAACAACGGTAAATATTCCTGCCAAATTAGAGGAAATTGATGATTACACATTCAGCGGCTGTACTCAGCTTACAGATATAAAACTCTCGGAGGCGGTTACTTATGTCGGCGAAAGCGCATTTGAAGGCTGTTCAAACCTAAATTCAGTAACACTTTCCGAAAATACAGAAACAATCGGCGATTGTGCTTTTTATGAGTGCGACTCGCTTTACAGTATAAATCTTGAAAATGTAAGTCAGATTGGCGCAGGCGCCTTTGTGTATTGCGCAAATCTCGATGATATTGACCTTACGAACTGCTCGCTTATAGGCGAAAATGCGTTTTCCGTATGTCAAAGCCTTATTAATATAAAATTCCCCGACTCTATATACTCAATTCCGCAAACTGCCTTTGAATACACTCTTTGGGAGCAGAGTGCTCCTGACGGTATGCTTTATGCAGGCGACTTTGCATACAAGATAATCGGTGATTTTACAGACAGCACATTGACATTTAAAGACAGTACATACGCAATTAATGACGATTTCCTTTCTTATAACGAATATGTTAAAAAAATCAATTTGCCCGACAGCCTTACAAGTATCGGTGTGTCGGCTTTTGAAAGCTGTTCGAATTTAAAGGAAATTACTATCCCTAATCGTTGCTCTGTGCAGGCTATGGCGTTTTATGATTGTTCAAGTCTTGCCAACATTAACTACAACGAGAGCATGGTGTGGACTGCTCCGTCTGCCTTTTGTAACACCGCTTGGTACAACAGCCAGTCTGACGGCATTGTATATCATGGTACAGCCGCTTGTGCTTACAAGGGCGACTTTGCCGCAACCGAAACTGTAAAGGACGGCACAACAATTATTGTTGACGGTTTGTTTTATGGCGATGAAGTGCTTACAAGTATTAATCTTCCCGACAGCGTTGAGTATATCGGCGATATGGCATTTGAGGATTGTATAAATCTTAAAAAAATAAGTCTGCCAAAGAGCCTTTATACCCTTTGTGATGAAACATTCCTCGGCTGTGAAAGCCTTGAGAGCGTTGAACTTTCCGAGGTAGTAAACATCGGTGTATCAGCCTTTGCTCACTGCACAAGTCTTAAAAGTATTGTAATTCCCGAGAGTGTAAACCAGAGCATTGGTGACAGCGCTTTTCTGAACTGCACTTCGCTTGAAAAGGTGACTATCAACGGTGATGTTCAATTAATTGGCGCAGCGGCTTTTTTAAACTGTGAAAATCTTAAATCTGTCAATATTCCGAAAAGTGTCGGATATATTGGCGCAGACGCATTTGAGTTTTGCAAAAAATTAACTATTAAGTGCTACGAAAATTCATATGCTCAAGACTATGCGGAAGAAAACGGAATTAAATACTTGCTGATTGATGAAGAAAGATTGGTTGGAGATATTAATAATGACGGCAAAATAGATGTAAATGATGTAACAGAGCTGCAAAAACACCTTGCAGGCTATACAAAAGCTGACGATACACCTATCATTACAGACAGCGACCTTAACATTGCCGACATTACAAATGACGGAATTATAGATTCAAGAGATGTTACGGCTTTGCAGTTAAGTTTATCAGAATAATACATAATTTTAAATTATATAAAACTGCCCAAACCCACAACCTTTGAAAAGGTTGACCAGACTTTTAACTTCGGGACGGAAAGTTTAGCATTTATCTTACTTTGTTGCCCGAACGAAAGTGCGTTAAAATATTTACCCCCAACTACACAAAAAATCGCCCGATTATGGCAACAAGCCGTAATCGGGCGAATATTATTTTACACTAAATTTAAAATTATTTTTTAAATCCGTCTTTAAGTGACACACTGCGGTTAAAGACAAGGTGCTCAGGTGACGAATCCTTATTATCCACGCAGAAGTAGCCTATTCTCATAAACTGGAAACTCTGTGGAGCAACAGCGGTTTCGAGATTTTTCTCTGCCTTACAGCCTGTAAGAACCTCAAGTGAATTTGGATTGAGGTAGTCAAGGAAGTTTCTGTCGCCTGTATCAGGGTCGGGTACTGTAAAGAGGTTGTCATAAAGTCTTACCTCTGCATCGGCGCAGTTGTTTGCGTCTACCCAATGAATTGTACCTCTTACCTTTCTGCCGTCAGGTGTGTTGCCGCCTCTGGTTTCAGGGTCATACTCGGCATAAACCTCAACAACATTGCCGTCCTCGTCCTTTTTACAGCCTGTGCACTTAACAATGTATGTCGATTTAAGTCTTACCTCGTTGCCGGGGTAAAGGCGCTGATACTTTTTGATTGGCTCTTCCATAAAGTCATCAGCTTCTATAAAGCACTCTCTTGAGAATGTTACGGTTCTTGTACCGTCCTCCGGTCGGTTCGGATTGTTTTCTACCTCAAATTCCTCAACCTTGCCCTCAGGATAGTTTGTAATAACGAGCTTTATCGGGTGGAGCACGCACATTGCTCGCTTTGCGTTTTCGTTAAGGTCATCACGCAGGCAATGCTCAAGAAAACCGTACTCAACCGTTGAGTTTACCTTTGATACGCCGATCTGCTCTGTAAATGAGCGGATAGATTTCGGAGTATATCCTCTTCTTCTAAGTCCGCATAGTGTAGGCATTCTCGGGTCATCCCAACCGCTTACGTAGTTCTTTTCAACAAGCTCACGAAGTTTACGCTTTGACATAACAGTGTTGTTAATGCCAAGTCTTGCAAATTCAATCTGACGGGGCTTGCTCGGTGCTGAAATGTTATTGATAACCCAATCGTAAAGTGGGCGGTGAGCCTCAAACTCAAGCGAGCAAAGGCTGTGTGTAATACCCTCGATTGCGTCCTCAATCGGGTGCGCAAAATCGTACATAGGGTAAATGCACCACTTGTCGCCTGTGCGGTGGTGAGTAAGGCGGTTGATTCTGTAAATAACAGGGTCACGCATATTGAAGTTGCCCGATGCAAGGTCAATTTTTGCACGAAGTGTCATTTTTCCGTCCTCAAATTCGCCTGCTTTCATTCTTGCAAAAAGGTCAAGGCTCTCCTCAATCGGTCTGTCACGATACGGACTCTTTGCAGGAGTTTGTGTGTCGCCTCTGTTTTCTCTCATCTGCTCAGGTGTAAGCTCGCAAACATAGGCAAGTCCCTTTTTAATAAGCTCAACCGCATAATCGTACATCTGATCAAAATATTCTGACGCATAGTAAAAGCGGTCATCCCAGTCAAAGCCGAGCCACTTAATATCCTCCTTAATAGCGTCTACATACTCTACATCTTCCTTTGTAGGGTTTGTATCGTCCATACGAAGATTGCAGATTCCGCCGAATTTTTCGGCTGTACCAAAGTCAATGCAAATAGCCTTTGCATGACCTATATGAAGATAACCGTTTGGTTCGGGAGGAAAACGGGTATGTACCTTTTTGCCCTCAAATCTTCCGCCCTCGGCAATATCTTCTTCTATGAATGTATGAATAAAGTTACCGCTTGGTGTTTCGGTAGCCTCTGTGTTTTTTATCTCGTCTGCCATATATATCCCTCTTTTGCCGATGTATTACTTATTCTGCAAGTATTGCCATACCTTTTTCAAGTCTTGCAAGCGCCTCATCTCTGCCGAGAATGTCAAGAATTTCTACCGCACCGCCCGGTGTAACTGTCTTGCCTGCGGCGGCAATTCTTACAGGCCACATTACTGTGCCGTTTTTAAGCTCTTTTTCAACCGCCATATTGATAAGGCAATCGTGAATAGAGGTTTCGTTCCACTCAGGCATAGCCTTTAATCTGTCGTAAGCCTCTTTTAGGAGTGCAGGTGCGTTTTCAAGATTTGTTTTGCTCTTTTTATTTACGAAAAGCTCCTTTGTGTAGCTTGGCAATTCCGCAAAGAAATCGAGCATTTCGGGAATTTGTGTAAGCTGAGTTGTACGCTTTTGAAGAATAGCCGCAAATTTTTCGTAAGGCATTTCTTTATCGCCAAATACCTTTTTATAGTAAGGCATTGCAACCTCTGTAAACTTTTCGGGGGTCATAGCCTTAATGTACTCGCCGTTGAACCAAGAGAGCTTGTCATAGTCGAATACAGCAGGTGATTTGCTTATTCCGCTTATGTCAAATGCTTTTTCAAGCTCTTTAAGAGTGAAAATTTCCTGATTATCCTTTGGACACCAACCGAGGAGCGCAATATAGTTGATGATAGCCTCAGGCAAATAACCCTCGTCAATCAAATCATAAAAGCCTGTTGCACCATGGCGCTTAGAGAGCTTTGAAACATTGCCGTCCTCGTCCTTGCCCATAATAAGCGGCAAGTGGATGTAAGTAGGAATTTCCCAGCCGAATGCCTCGTAAAGCAGGTTGTACTTAGGTGTTGAGCTAAGGTACTCACAGCCACGAACAACATGGGTAATGCCCATTGTGTGGTCGTCAATTACATTTGCAAAGTTGTATGTCGGATAGCCGTCTGTCTTAATAAGAATCTGATCCTGCAACTCTGTATTTTCAACGGTGATTTCACCGAATACTGCGTCAGTAAAGGTTGTACTGCCCTCAATCGGCATTTTCTGACGGATTACATACGGAACGCCCTCGGCGAGTAGTCGGTCGATTTCCTCCTGCGGAAGATTACGGCAATGTCTGTCATAGCCGCCGCCGACAGTTTCATTCTGTATTTTTTCAAGACGCTCTTTAGAGCAGAAACAACGGTAAGCCTTGCCCTCTTTAATAAGCTGTTCGGCATAAGGAAGATACATATCCTTTCTTTCCGACTGAACATAAGGGCCAAAGTCGCCGCCAAGGTCAGGGCCTTCATCGTGCTGAAGACCTGCAAGTTTTAAGGTATTATAAATAACATCAACCGCACCCTCAACAAGTCTTTCACGGTCGGTGTCCTCAATTCTCAAAATAAATTTGCCGTTCTGAGATTTTGCAACAAGGTACTCGTAAAGAGCGGTACGCAGGTTGCCCACGTGCATAAATCCTGTTGGACTTGGTGCATATCTTGTACGAACTGTAAGCTCAGGCATAATTTTACCCTCTCTCTATAAAAAATTAGCTTTATTCTTTATTATATCAATAATAGCGATACTTTTCAATATTTAAAGCCGTTTTTTTAGGCGCATCGTAAAGTTTATTACAATAGAATCAGCCACAAAGCAGGAAGTCCAAGGCTGCTGACTTTGCTCGTGTAAGAAAATGGGATACTTAAAGGGAAAGGAACTCGAAAATCCTTTCCCCTTAAGGTGCTTTCTTTCGGAGTTTTTTAATATAAAACTAAAGGTATATAACGGAAACATACTTATAAACCGTAAATCAAAAACATTACTTTAATTAAAACTCAACGCACAGCGCTTTTATAGTTGTCATTGAGAATGTTATAGGAATTTTCAAGATATTTCTGTTCCGAGGGGGTTAATTTCAGCTCAAGTATTCGCTTTGCACCCTCACTGCCGATTATTGCCGGATTGCCGAGGAATACATCTTTTTTGCCGCCGTACTCGCCACGCAATCGTACAGACACAGTCAGCACAGAATTTTCGTTTTCGAGTACAGCTCTCGCAACTCTAACTATTGCCATTCCTATGCCGTAGTAGGTCGCTTTTTTAGCCACTATTATTTCATGTGCGGCAGTGCGCACCTCTCGGCTGATTTTGTCTAAGTCCTCCATAAAATAGCTTTTCGGATTGTCAACGAGTACATCGCATATCGGCTTTACCGCTATAAGCGCCTGCGACCATGGCACAAACTCGCTGTCGCCATGCTCGCCGATAACATAGGCGTGTATGTTGCGTGGGTCAACCTCAAAGTATTCTCCCAAAAGATACCTAAGTCTTGCGGTGTCAAGAGTTGTGCCTGTACCGATTACCTTTTCCGACTTAAATCCAGACAGCTCGCAGGTGATTCTTGTCATTATGTCCACAGGATTTGTAGCGACAATAAATATGCCGTCAAAGCCGCTTTCGGTTACTTGCGGAACAATTTTTTGGAATATTTCGTAATTCCCTTTTAAAAGGTCAAGCCTGCTTTGTGACGGCTGTCGCTGATTTGCGCCTGCGCATATCACTACAATATCGGCGTCTTTGCAATCGCTGTAACTGCCTGCGTATATTTTGGTGCTTGCAGGCGAAAAGGCAATGCCGTGGTTTAAGTCCATAGCCTCGCCTCTTGCTCTCTGCTCGTTTATGTCAATCAGCGCAAGCTCATCGCAAAGATTTTGATTTAGTGCCGCATAAGCAAAGCTCATACCCACCATACCCGTACCTATGAGTGCGATTTTCTTTTTGTTTGTAAACATATTATTATCCTTTCTGATTATAATGTAGAGTTGGAGTGATTTTGTTTTGCTTTTTCCAAATCAGATTTTTTGTTGCGAATTTGAAAATATATCAAATATATTTTTACAATAAAAGATGAATTTATACGGCTGTATGTACATTGTTTTGGAAAAAAGTGCTTAAGAATTATGATGGAAAAAGACGAATTTGTATTGAAAATTTAATGCTATTGTGATAAACTAATATTAAGCATACAATGCGATTTTATGTGTTGGATTTAAAAGATTATACGAAGGGATAGATTTGAGATGTATAAGATAGTTAAAAAGAAAGCACTCAACCCTACCGTAACTCTTATGGAAATTGACGCTCCGCTTATCGCTAAAAAAGCGCAGCCGGGTCAGTTTATCATTCTCAGAGTTGACGAGGACGGCGAGCGTATTCCGCTTACCGTTGCAGGTTATGACAGAGAAAAGGGTACAGTCCGCATTATTTTCCAGATTGTCGGTGCTACAACAGAAAAACTCAACCACTTAAATGAGGGCGACTGCCTCCACGATTTTGTAGGCCCTCTCGGTGTTCCTACTCATACAGATGGCTACAAAAAGGTTTGCGTTGTCGGCGGTGGCGTTGGCTGCGCTATTGCTCTTCCCATTGCCGAAAAGCTCCACGAGCTTGGCGTAGAGGTTCACTCTATTGTAGGTTTCAGAAACAAAGACCTTGTTATTCTTGAAGATGAGTTCAAGGCTTGCTCAGATAAGTTTGTTATGATGACAGATGACGGCTCTTATGGCAGAAAGGGCGTTGTTACTGCTCCTCTCGAAGAGATGATCAAGGCAGGCGAGAACTACGACCTCGTAATTACTATCGGCCCGCTTATTATGATGAAGTTCGTTGTTAAGACCACTAAGCCTTACAACATTCCTACCACAGTTTCTATGAACCCGATTATGATTGACGGTACAGGTATGTGCGGTGGCTGTCGTCTTACAGTTGGCGGCGAAACAAAGTTTGCTTGTGTAGACGGCCCTGATTTTGACGGCTTCCAGGTTGACTTTGACGAGGCTATGAAGCGTGGCGCTATGTATAAGGACTTTGAGCGCAAGGCTCACAGCGAAGCATGTAATCTGTTTAAGAAGGAGGTTGAGTAATTATGCCTAATATGTCACCTAAAAAAGCTCCTATGCCTACACAGGAGCCTAATGTAAGAAATAAAAACTTCCTTGAGGTAGCAACAGGCTACACAGAAGAAGTTGCAATCGAAGAGGCACAGCGTTGCCTTAATTGTAAGCACAAGCCATGCGTATCGGGCTGTCCGGTACATATTTCAATTCCTGATTTTATCAAGGAAGTTGCACAGGGCAACTTTGCAGGCGCTTATGATGTAATTTCAAAGTCAAGCTCACTTCCTGCTGTATGCGGTCGTGTTTGTCCACAGGAAACTCAGTGCGAGTCTAAGTGCGTAAGAGGTATTAAGACAGAGCCTGTCGGCATTGGCAGACTTGAGAGATTTGTTGCCGACTGGCACAACGCTCAGACAGATGTTGTTGTAAACAAGCCTGAGCCAAACGGTCATAAGGTAGCAGTAGTAGGTTCAGGCCCTTCGGGTCTTACCTGCGCAGGCGACCTTGCAAAGATGGGTTACGATGTAACAGTATTTGAGGCACTCCACCTTGCAGGCGGCGTACTTGTTTACGGTATTCCTGAGTTCAGACTTCCGAAGTCAATCGTTCAGAAAGAGGTAGACACACTCAAGGCTCTCGGCGTTAAGGTTGAAACAAATATGGTTATCGGCAGAGTTATCTCTATTGATGAGCTTATGGACGATATGGGCTTTGAGGCCGTATTTATCGGTTCGGGCGCAGGTCTTCCAAGGTTTATGAAGATTCCCGGTGAGAACCTTTGCGGTGTTTACTCAGCAAACGAGTTCCTCACAAGAACAAACCTTATGAAGTCCTACAAAGAGGACTCAGCTACACCTATTATGCACGCTAAAAAGGTTGCTATCGTAGGCGGCGGTAATGTTGCTATGGACGCTGCCCGTTGTGCTAAGCGTCTTGGTGCAGATGAAGTTTACATTGTTTACAGAAGAAGCGAAGAGGAACTTCCTGCAAGAAGAGAAGAAGTTGAGCATGCTAAGGAAGAGGGCATTATCTTTAAGCTCCTTAACAACCCTGTTGAAATTCTCGGCGATGAAAACGAGTTTGTTACAGGTATGAAGTGCGTTGAGATGGAACTCGGCGAGCCTGACGAAAGCGGAAGAAGAAGACCTGTTGTTAAGCCTGACAGCGAATTTGTACTTGATGTTGACGCAGTTGTAATTTCTATTGGCACATCACCAAACCCACTTATTAAGGCTACAACAAAGGGACTTGAAACTCAAAAATGGGGCGGCATTATTACTGATGAGCATGGCCTTACATCTCGTGAGGGCGTATATGCAGGCGGTGACGCAGTAACAGGTGCGGCAACAGTTATTCTTGCAATGGGTGCAGGCAAAACAGCCGCAGCAGCTATTGACGAGTATATCAAGAGCAAAGAGTAATATCGGATAACCGAAATTATTAATATTGTAAATTAAAATCCGTCCTGCTTGTGCAGGGCGGATTTTTTGCGCTTTGTGGGGGCTAAAATTTTGGTCAAGCCTTTTTAAAGGCTTGCAGGTTTGGGCAGAGCCCGTAAAACAGTAAAAACGAACTTATTTTAAATTAAAACAAACAGTTGTAATTATATCGTAGAATAACTAAACTTAGATTACTCAAGACTTTAGTAGAAAGCAAAAGTTAAGACCAATAAGTGGCAGAAAGCCGGAAAGTTGCACTTGAGTAATCTTAGAGAAAAAATATTTTGAAGGACACAAAAGTTTTTATGTGTGGCTGATTTGCCCTTGAAAAGTGGCAAATTAGTAGTTTTAGTAGCGTGGCTTTCCTTTGTTGCTGTCGCATTTGGCTTGCACCGTTCAAGTTGCCAAACGCAAGCCGTTTGGCTGTCAAAAATTTGAGATAACCGAAAATATTTGTGGGCGTTGCCCACACCCACAACCTTTGAAAAGGTTGACCAAACTTTTAACTTTGGGACGGAAAGTTTGGCTGTTGCTTTACTTTGTTGCCCGACTTAAGCTAAGCAAAATGAGCTTAGAACATTTCACACAAAAACTCCCCTTGAGCATTAGCCAAGGGGAGTTAATCATTTAATTTTATTTTAAGAATGTTGCAAATCTCTTTGTTACCAGTGCAAATACAGCATAACAGCCAAAGCCTGCAACTACAATAATCCAGCGGACAAGCCACAAATCCATAAGCAGATACGCAAGCACGATGGCAACTATAAATATTATTGTCGGCAATGCAAACTGTCTGATAGGGAAGAGGTCTTTGTCGAGTTTTCTTGAGTGACGGGAGTGCATTATAAAAGAAACCATATAAGACGCTACCGTTGTAAAGCAGGCTGCCATACCGCCGAACATCGGCACAAAAATAAAGTTGAGCACAATGTTTGTAACTGCCGCCACAATGGTGTTGAACGCTATGTATTTTGTGGACTTGTAGTAATATTCTACATTTACATAAACCGTATACATATACATTTCAAAAGATGCAAATACAAGCGGCGGAATCATATATATACCGCTGTAATACTCCTTTGTAGCCATGATTTTTACAATTTCAGGCGCAACAAACATCAGGCAAAGCATTACAACAAGGGCGATTTCAAGGTACTTTGTAATATTTTTGTTGATGATATCCTTTTCATTGGTCATCAGCTTTCGTGTAAACCAAGGCACCCACACCGCCTCAAGAGATGCGGTAACAGCCATCGCAACCATACTTAGATTATAAATCAGGCTGTAAACACCTGTTTCGGAAGAATTATACAGGTTGGTAATCATAATTCGGTCTGAGCTTGACAGCAGTACAAGCGAAAGTCCGTGGAAAATAAGCGGCAATGAGTAGGTGAGGGCATATTTCCAATACAACTTGTTAAATACCTTTTTGCCCCTTATAAATGACGCAATCACAAAGTATATGCCCACTATGGTGTAAACAGCGGCATATGGGATAATGTAACCCATATACTTATTGTCGCCATGCATATTTAGAATTGTTATAATTGCGGCAACCTGTATCGTCAGGTTCGGCAGTGCCAGCAAAAGGGTCTTTTTTATGTAGTCAACCTTCATCATATATTTGGTGGTCATTGCGGTTGATACAAACTGAAAATACGACTGCATAAGACAGCAGATTACAAGCACAATGTCAATGTCGCTCCATATGAGCATTCCTGTAATTATGAGCGCCGAAGAACCCACAAAGCTGAGAAGTGACAGTCCGTAGATTGAGGACATATATCCCTCGATATCGTCACCAAAGTCAATGTAAGCCGTTCTTATTGAGTTGCCGAGCGACATACCCACTATGAGTGTAAGTATGCTTACCCACGAAAGGTAGGTTTGCGATATACCGTACTCAGAGGTTGTGAGAAGTCGTGTGAATATAGGGATTGTAAAGAAAGCAAGCGCTTTGTTAAAAAGATTTCCTACAAGGTAAAATGCGCTCGCTTTAAGGCTTTTGTTGCCCTTTCCCGCTTTACTTGCCAAGTGAAAGTCACTTCCTTAAATAATAATGATAGCTGTGTTTTTTCTTCAGCGAATGCTTTCCCTTTTCTTCAAAAATAAAGTTTCCGTCCTCGTCCTTTTTTGGCAGAGCATAAGGAATAAAGGCGGCCAAAGTAAGGATTGAGAAGAAGTAGTAAATGTTGTAGTATGCCTCGCTTTGCAGCATAATCATAAAGGCACAAATTGCGCCCGATACAATAAAAGGAATTTTGCCGTTTTTTCTGTTTCTATACAGCGCCACACCGCAGATGATAAGAATTGCAAAGAAGATTAAAAATCCCGGCAGGCCGCTTTTGTATAAAAGGTCAAGATAATAGTTGTGGGCATGGGTAGCGCCGATAAGATCTCGTGATGCCTGATTTTCAATTTCACCAACACCAAATACAGGCGATTTTGCAAAGGCGGCAAGCGCACTGTCCCAAATCTTAGTTCTTCCCGTAAAGGTAAGGTCCCTGCCGAGCATATCTACAATAATAAACGCAAATGCCTCCTGTAATCTGAGGATGATTACACCGAAGAAATACGCAATATTTATTGCGAGATAGGTAATGATATTGAGAAAATTCGGCATTTTGTTTATGAGTGCAAGCAAAAGGAAGAGTATAAATACCGTCATACCGATTACACTTGTTGCCGAGAAAGCAAGTATTACAGTGGCAAACGATACCGCAGTAATTACAAATGACGAAAGCGTCAGCTTGTTGTACTTTCTCAGCGAGCGAACTATTGAGAAGATAATCGCAGGGAAAAACAGCATAATTGAGTTGTTTCTGTATCCGAGAAAGTAGTTTTGCGTATAGTTATTAAATTCGTACATACCTTGCGGAAACAGAATTATAGTTGCAAAATTTATAAGCACAAACAGTCCGAGCGTAAACGATGCGCCGTCAAGCAGTGCGTCGGGGTCTGTTTTCAGTCCCATTTCCACAACAAGGCAGATTGCAAGCGCATTGAATATGGCGAGAAACAGCGAGGTGTAATTACCTCCGCAATAAATTGTTGCAAGTACACGCCACACCTCAAAGAAAACTATTCCTACAAAGAACAGCGACACTTTTTGGTAAAAGTAAAAGAACCATACGCCGAGAACGGCTATTACCATAACCTTAAACACATTTGATATGGTATCGAATGTGTGCAGCGCAGGCATTTGAGAAAACATTGCAGGCTTATAAAGCACCATAAATACAAGGGCGATAAACCAGCGTTGATTCATTAGCTTTTTCATTGTAACCTCCTTATATTACAGCATCTTTTTAAGCCTTTTAAGGACGGGTAAAATACCGAGTTTGCTTAAAACTTTGTTGCGTTTAATTTTAAATTCCCTCTTTTTGTCAACCGTTGCATATTTAAACACAAGTTCGTCAAAAGGAACGGTGTCAAGCCGATTAAAGAAAGCCTCTCTGTTTGGGTGCGCCTTTGTCGGTGTGCCCATAACAGGATAGGTGAGCCTGAGCTTTTCTTTTGGAATATCTCTGAAAAAGATTTCGCTTTTAATATTGTCAAAGAGCTTTTTACCTTTTTCGTTGTTTAGCAGTACAAAAGAAATTCCCTTGTGGTCGTCAAGGTCGGGGAAAATCTGCTGAATAAGCCACAAATCTCCGAGTGTAATATCGCTGATTCGTGGGAAAGACTTTAGTCGGCAGGTGCTGCAAGCAGGACGGTTGAAAAGTGAAAAACCAAATCCTCTTGCGAAGGCATCGTCTTTCCAAAAAGCCGATTTTTCGTGGTCTTTATACTTAATGGTGAGGGAATAATTTTCCCAGCTTATCCTTTTGTCACGGAAAGAAACCGAGTCGATATGTTCGTTATTCGCATTTGCAAATTCAAGGTACTTATTCCAAATTTTAGGTGACGGAGCACCATGGCAAAACAAATCAACCGTTATAAGATTTTCGTAATCCTTGCCCAAAAAGCTCTTTAGCGCCCTTATCTGACAGGGAGTGCCTGAGAAAAGAACCGTTTTCTTATTATCGAGCAAGGCTTTGGTTTCCTTATAAATGCCCTGAGTGTTACTCTGAACATATTTTGAACTTCTGAATTTTTTAAGGTCATCTATATTATCAACGGCAATGTGTCTTACACCGAAGTTTTCATCAAACGCAGCGCCTATAACAACGCCGCCGTTGCTTATTATCGCTTTTGCAAGGTGGGTAAAAATTCCGCCCGAAGTGCTCTCGTGGCGAATATTCTCATCTTTGCTGTATGCCGCAACAGCCGAAAATTCAGCTGTACCCTTTTTAAACTGCTTTATCGGGCAGGCTTTAATGCACGCACCGCAGCCTATGCACGCCGATTCGTCAACATTTGCATACACAAATCCCTCGTTGTCGGGTTTCATACTTATAGCTTTGACAGGGCATTTGTCGGCACACGCCGAACAGCCGCAGCAATCGTGCTTGTCATACAGCTTTATATGTTTTTCGTGGGCAGGCAAAATTCCGTCAAGCGCAGCGGTAATGTATCCGGCAGAATGAGCCTTTAATTTTTCAAGCCTTGCCTGCACCTCTGTATAGTCAATAGTTTTATTTAGTTTGCCGTCCCATTCGTCGGCAAGCTCGCTGTCTTTTATTTGTCTGTATTCAAGACCGAGGCTTTTTAAAAGCGACTCAAGCCTTGTGTTGGTTGAACCCTTAGTGCCCTGAGCAAAGCGCTCGAACACAAAGTATTGCCTTTCAAAAATGGTAGAGAACACACTGCCATGGAAAGAATCGGTGCAAACATACTTTGCGTTTTTAATAAGGTTTACAAAGCCGTCGGGCGCAATATCGTAAAGCGCAAGGTCAGCATATCCGTTGTCCGACTCCGTATAGCCGTCAATATACGGCAGGCACACAACCTTTAAGCCTGTTTTTTCGGCGAGCTTTCTAACCTTTTTTCTATGCTCAGGATTTTTGCCGAGGAAGTAGCAGAATATGTACTCGCCCTCAACTTTCGGTGTACTTCCGCTCATTTTGTCCCATATTTTCTTGTCAACCATAAGGGTTGGGTCAAGAACAAGCTGAGCCTCTTTGTTTGTGAGGTTTTTTATTATGTCGCAGCCGCTCATCTCTCGGCAGGAAAGGCTGTCAAAGCCGTTGATAGCTGATTTATAAAGGCTTTCATCGGCTTTCTCAACCGAGCTTATGCCAAAACTCGGCGCATACGCAATTCTGCGAGTTCCCTTTGGAACGAAGGAAAGCGTGTAATACTGCTGTTGAATATGAACAGGCAGCCAAATTTGGTCACTTCCGCAAATTACGGCATCGTATCTTTTGCTGTATTCTTTTAGAGCTGCAAGGCTGAGAAAATTACGGGTTATGCGCAGATTTTGATTTACAAAATTGTCAAAGCCTGCGTTCCTCTGAGCCATACACTTTGAGTATTCCGCATTGCCTGCCGTACCCTTTTGCGACTTTTTATATTTGATTTTTGCCGCAAGTTTTTTGGGCGAGAGCAGTGTGGCGAGCTTGTCTTTTTTGCTCGATATATATGTAAAGTTGATAATTTCGGTATCATATCCCATTTCGGTAAATATGGACTGCATAGCATATGCCTGCAATTTTGTACCGTAATTTTGAGTTTTAAATGGGGTTGCCAGACCTAACATAAATTTCTGAACCTCCGAAGTTTAGTTGCCTTTTGTTTTATCTTCATAAAATTGCTGCAGCTTTTTAGCCTCAACAGAAATTTCAAAGCCGCAGTTTTCTATTTCCTTAGCCATATCTTTTCGCTCGTAGTCAAGGCTGTTTTCAAGAATTTGCTTTGCCCAGAGTTTATCCTCTGACTGAGAATCAATAAAGTGCATAAGCGGTGTGCAGTCAACCTCCTCGGGCACAACCTTTGCCGTACCAAAGGTCATAAGACCTGCCGCCTGAGCCTCAATATACACAATGCCAAAGCCCTCGTATCTTGACGGAAGAACAAATGCGTCAAATGCCTGCATAACATCGGGCACATCTTTTCTAAGTCCCGTATAGGTAATTTTATCGGAAAATCCGTTCTCTTCGGCATATTTTTTAAGTCCGTCAAATTTTGCATAGCTTTTGTAGTCGCCGACTATAACAAGGTGAGAATCGGGGTGGAGCTTGCAAATTTCATTGAATATGCTCAACATTCTTTCGGGGTTTTTCTGATAATAAAGTCTGCCTACAAAGCCTATCGCAAAGGTGGTGTCGGCTATGCCAAACTCGTTTCTTATTCTTTTTCTTGTGCTCGGATTGTAGGAGTAGCTTTTTGTATCAATCGCATTCGGTAAAACTCTGAATTTGTTTTTTTCAAGGATTTTGTCGCCGAAAAGATACCTGCCTGCGTCCTTACTGCAAGCAAAAAAGTCTGTTGCGTAGCGGCGAAGTCCTACCTTTAGCACACTGTTATACATTCTTTTTACAAAGCTCGGATTGTTTACATACGCAAGGTGTGCGTGGGCAATTCTTGTTTTTATGCCGTATTTTTTGCCGAGCTTGCAGTACAGCGCCGACCATTCCTCCATATTTGAGTGGAGAATATCGTAATTGCCGTTTTTCATAATCTCGCTGACCTGCCTGATGTTCTCGCTCATATTTTGCGATTTGGGAGTTACACGAAAAATATTACAGCCCATTTTTTTAAATGCGTCCTCGTTAAGACTGCCGTTTTTAACTGACGGCAAATCATCAATTATGATGTCAAATTTTACATCGTTGTGGTTCATATGGGTGTAAAAGTTCAATAAAACAGCGCCCACACCGCCACCGTTGATTCCGACAGCAATCTGTAATACTTTCATTTTCGTTTCCTTCCTGTTTTGCTTAATGCAGTTTTTTCAGTACCCTCTTTACGCCGAGAGGTATCATTTTTTTGATTTTGGTTTTCGGGTTTACCTTGAACGCAAGTTTTGTTTTGACATAGCTGTCAAAATCTAAGCCGTCAAAGCCGTCATAAATTGTATCTCTGCACGCCGGTCTTTCCGATGCCACGACAAGGTTTGAGTTCATGGCAGAGGCTTTTTCGTAATCCGATTCTATAATTTCGAGCCTGTCTTTTATCAGGTCAAAATAATCTTTGCCTTTTTCGGTATTTACGAGTACGAGAGATACTCCGTTTTCGTCATAAAAATCGGGGTGGAATTTTTGAATACCCCAAAAATCGGCAAGCGAAATATCGCCCACTCTGTTTTTATTGGCAAATTTACATTCGTAACAGCTCTCTCGGTAGGTTTTGCAGTAGAGAAAGGCGCTGTAATACGGGTCAAAAAATCCGTAGTCCGACTTGCTTTTTTTGCCGTTTTCAGCCTTGTAATACAAGTCCCAGCCTCGTTTTTCTTTACTTCTGAAATTGTATGAGGTGAGTTTTCCGCCGAGCTTTCTGCCCATATAGTCAACATAATTTTTAAAGAGCGCAGGACTTGGCACACCATGGCACACAATGTCAACGGTAAGCAGTTTTTCGCAGTCCTTGTTAAGGAATGTTTTAAGTCCTGCGACCTGACAGCCTGTACCGCTGAACAAAACATATTTATCGTCTGCAAGCAAGGTCTTTACCTGCTTATAAATACCTCGGGTGTCGCTCTGCACATACTTAGAGCTTTGCAATTTGTAAAGCTCGCTTTCATTGCTTACGGCAATGTGCCTTGCAACAAGATTTTCGTCATATGCACAGCCGAAAACAACGCCGCCCCTTGCAAGCACTTCCTTTGCAAGCGGAATAAAAAGTCCGCCCGATGTGCTTTTAAAAGCCGAGGTGCGGTCTTTGTACTTTGCCGCATACACCTTTGGCTCATCGCAACGCTTTGCGTCAGTCATAATGGGGCAGTGCTTTACGCACAGACCGCAGTCAACGCACTTGCTTTCGTCAACAACAGGGTAGAGAAATCCCTCGCTGTCGGGTTGTATGGTTATACATTTTTTAGGACAAATCTGCTCACAGCCTGAGCAGCCACAGCAGCTTTTGCCAAGCTGAAGTATATTGTTCACAATTAATCACCTATCATATTTTTAAGAATATCAAGCGATTTTTTACGCTCTGCCGATATTTTTTCGTTTACCTTTTCAAAATCTATTTTTTCGCTGTCAATGTCAAAGTCGTTGTAGCTTTTGAGTATTCTGTTTTCGTAGCCGATAAGCTGAAGAATACTTGAGATTCTTTCGCTGTAACTCTTTGGCAGAACATCGGTAAATTGTGTGTTAAGACCGATTGCAAAGGCAGTGCCATGGAAAGAATCGGTAAGGAAATGCTCGGCATTTTTTATGTACCACAAAAATTCACCGATTGGAGGACAGCAAACAAATTTGCCGCTCCTCACAATATGGTGGAAGCAGTGGCTCAGTCGGTAGAGTTTAAGCCCTTTTTTCTTTGCGTACTGCTTTGCGTATTCGTCAAATTGTTTGTTTGGGTGGAGCTGATACACAAGCACATATTTTTCGCTGCACTCTCGCTGAGGTATGAGATTTTCCCACTCCGATTTTTCAAGCAAAAAGGTAGGGTCAAGCACCTGCTCGGCAGGCACTCCGAGTTCGTTTGCGATTTTTACACCGCTGTTTTCACGAATTGTAATTTTATCGTAGCGTTTAAGCCATTTTTTAATGTTTTCTTTGTCCTTTGGCAAAACTTCACTGCCGCCAAAACTTGCGGCATATGCAATCTTCTTTGCACTGTCGGGCAAAAACGACAGAAAATATACAGGGTCAATCTCACCGCACACAACGGTATTCCACACCTGATCACTGCCTGTCATATAAATATCTGCCTGAGGAATATCGGCGGCAAGCTCCTGTTCGCTGTTGTATTCCTTGTCGGTCACCTTAACGATTTTTCTGTACTCTGCAAATCGCTTATCCGCAAATTTATATACGGGATTTTGAGTTGCTTTAAAAACAAGACGAGTGAGTGCATTTTTATTCCACTTTGCACTCACACTTTTGAGTCTTGTGTCAACAAGATTTTCGGTTTTTTCGTCTGTTCGGTAATAATCTATACATACGGCATTTGCGCCGAGCTTTTCAAGAGCGGTTTGTGTTGCATATGCCTGAAGTACAGAGCCGTAGTTAGATACGGCATGTCTTGTAAGATATGCAACGGTTTTCTTCTTTTTCATACTTTCCTCTTTATTTTTGCTTTTTACTTCCAATGAGTTTTATGTAATAATCTGTAAGTCTTTGTGCGTATGTTTCAGGTGAAAATTCAATTTTTGCTTTTTGGACAGCACGAGTGCTCATAGCTTTATATTCATCTTGAGAAAGGGCACATACCTTTTCAATTGATTTTTTTAGGTCATCGCTATTAAAGGGCTTACATACAAATCCGGTTTTTCCGTTTTCTACAATTTCAGGAAGACCGCCGTAATTCGTTACAATTACCGGCTTGCCCTGCGACATTGCCTCCATAATTGCGTAAGGTCCGTTTTCATACCATTCACTTGGAAGAATAATACACTTTGCCTCTGCGACGAACTTTTTGAGCTCATTGCCTGATTTAAAGCCGAGCATTTTAACCTTGCCCTCAAGGTTGTGAGAAGATATGTATTCTTTTATTTCATCCTCCATAGGACCAGTGCCGAGAATAATAAGAGGTATATTATTGTTCAACTTTTCTACAGCTTTCAAGAGAGTGAGAACGCCTTTTTCTTCTGAAATTCTACCAAAATATAACAGGTAGTTCTTATCAGGATTACTGTCTGAATATACTGTATCAGTAGGAAGAAAATTCTTCATGTGAATAATTTGGCTGTGAATAATTCCGGATTCCTCAAGCTTTTTCTTATAAAAATAAGACGGTGTTATATACAGGTCTATATCGTCATATATTTTCATTCGCTTATAGTTCATTGCCTCAATAGCGGCAAGCGTGCTTTTGGCGGTTGAGCCTTTTACACATTTATTTTTTATGCAGTTTAAATATTCGCCATGCAGACACTTTTCACACACCTTGCCATTTACAAGCATTTCATGATTTGGACAAACGCAATTCAAGTCATGAATTGTAAAAACAATTGGAATATTGTATTTTTTTATTGCTCGGACAATTGACAGTGTAATATGACGGTGCACAAGATTTATATGAACAATATCGGGATGCTCAGTTTCAATTAGCAAAGAAATATTTTTTTTTGCCTCAAAAGAGTAGAGAACGCGAAACCCAGCCTTTACTTTTTGCAACTTAGAAATATTGCCATTGAAGTCAACATTGCTGACAAAGTACTTTTCTTGTTCACATGATTTGTTATGACTGTCCGCCATTGCAAAGTAGATTACATCATGCCCGAGCTCTGTAAGTAGCTTTGCAAGTCCAAAGTAGTAGGTTTCACTGCCGCCTTTTACATAGTGGTATTTATTTACAAGCAGAATTTTCATTTATTCGGCCCTGCCTTTTTGTTTTAATGCTCGTGCCATAGGGTAGAGCTTTGAGTGAACAAGCGAGATTACGGCAATCATCATACCCTTTGGCATGGCATTGCACACACTTGTCATCAGTTTTTTAGATTTCTTTCTGTCATCGGGGTACTGCGGAAAGTCTTTCCATGGCGACATAGCCTTGTACTTTAGGTAATCGCCGACAAAAGGGTGGTTGTTGTTTTCGTTCCATGGTCGTGTACCCGACAAAAAGCACGAAGTATAGTGAATAATATACGGGTCTGTTACCGTTTCGCTGTACTCCTGTTCGCTTAGATGGTGCTCAGGCTTTCTGACCTTCATCAGGTCTTTAAAATTAAAGTCGAAGAATACAGTCATTGCGTCATATTTTGTATGTACTACCTTTACAAGTCCCTTTTTGGAGAGAACACCGTTGAGCACACCTTGGTCAACATAGGTTATGTCGCCGTTGTGCGCAATGATAAAGTCGAGAAATTCCCTTTCAACATTCATCTCACGCCAGCTTTTAAGGTCAATGAGCAGTACGCCGTTGTTTGTGTAGGTGCTGTTGCTGTCAAGGTTAAGCTCGGTTTTGTAGCGGTCACTTCGGCAGTCGTCAACAGCCGCCACAACCTTGTCGCCGAGGTCTGTTTCCCAAAATTCATTTAGCGAGTGGCGAATAACTGTGTCGCAGTCAAGATAAATACATCTGTCTATATCGTCAGGCAAAATGGTGCAAAGAAAAAGTCTGAAAAAGGTACTGATATTCCATCTGCCAACCTCAATTTCCACGCCAGCCTTTTTGTTGAGGTCGGGCTGAGGTATAAAGTGAATGGTGCGTCCGTATTTGCCGACCATTTCTTCAAAGCGCTGTTTGTTCTCGGCAGAAATGCTGTTGTCTATCATATAAATATTAATGCTTTCAGCGTCTGTATTGTTATGAAGTAAAGACATTATCGACACACCCGCAATCGGTGCATAGCTGTCAGAACTTGAATAAACTATGTTCATTTTACCCTCCGTAAAAATATTTTTAAGTCATTATTTAAGATACTTTTCTTCAAATTCCTTAAACGACTGGAGATTTTTGTCTTTATCGGCTAAAATAAGATTTTCAATTCCGCCGATTTCGTCAAACGGCCACTCAACGCCAAAGTCGGGGTCGTTGTACATAATGCCGTCATCATATTCACCGTAGAACTTTTCGCCGCATTTGTAAGAAACAACAGACGGCTCAAGCACAAGGTAGCCATGAGCAAAATGTTCGGGAACATAAAGCTCGTTCATATTTTCTTCGGAAAGGTAGAAACCCTGCCACTTTTTAAAGGTAGGGGAGTCGGGACGAAGGTCAACGATAACATCAAAAACCTTGCCTTTAATGCATCTTACGAGCTTTGCCTGCTCGTGGACTCTCTGAAAATGGAGCGCACGAATAACGCCCTTGTGAGATACTGTGTAGAAAACCTCTGCAAGGTTGTGCTCAAGACCGTTAGCCTCGAAAACCTCTTTTGAGTAATCCTTAATAAATGCGCCTCTTACATCTGTTGCGCAAAACGGTTTAATAAGATATGCACCATCAAAATCGGTATTGCAAAATTCAAACTTCTGAATCATATAAATAATCTCCTTAAAATGTTTCTATTCTGAAAATTACCCCATAATTTTCATAAAAACGCAGTTTGCATTACGAATATAAAGGGCGAAAGATAAATTTCGCCCTGATTTTTAGTCTACGGACTTAATCCACTCCATAGTAAGCCTTGTGCCCTCTGCAAAGGAAATCTCAGGTTTGAAGTGGCAGTCTGTTTCTATGTCGGTTGTATCAAATGCCTCAAGCGGCATATTTACACCTGTAAACGGCACATCACCGAAAATCGGTTTTGCTTCAGGTGCAAGCTCGTTCTGCATTTCGAGAATGAACTCCTTGAGTGGTCTTGCGTTGCCACTGCCTATTGTGTACTCTTTGTTTGCAATGCCGTATTCGCCGATTGCCTCAAAGGCTCTTGCAACATCGTCTATATAAATGAAATCGTAATTTTGTGTAGCGGCTGTAAACTGTAAAGGCTCGCCTGCAATAATTTTGCGAATTGTTGAATTAACAAATCTCGGCGAAAACTCGCCTGCGCCGTAAGCGTTGGTAATTACCGCCCAGCAAAGGTCTATGTCAAGGCTGTTTGCAATCGGCTTGCAGATAGAACGGGCAATGAGCTTGCCTGCACCGTAAATGTACGGCAAGCCGGGTTTGCTTTCCTGAGTGTAAACCGCCGTATAGGTTTCCTTTTCCATAATAGAACCTGCGTTTACAAACTTTTTGCACTGCATTTTGTCGGCTGTTCTGAGCGCACGAGCTGTCCAAAGTGCGTTTTGCAGCTGAATGTTCTCGTCACATCTGAGCGGGCCTGCTGAGCCAACCCATGCAAAGTGGTAGAAAACATCAACATCTCTGTCTGAAATTTTATCAAAGAGAGTTTCAATTTCATCAAGCTCGCAGTACACAATTTCAATGCCGTCAAGCTTTTCTATGTTATTGATTTTTTCGTTTTCATCTTTTACAACGGCATAAACCTTAACTCCGTCAGCGCAAAGTCTTTTGCAGACATTTGAACCCACAAAGCCGTTTGAGCCTGTTACAATCGCCTTTTTCATCATAGAACCTCTTTTGTAGATGATATATTAAATTCTGCTCGCTAAAAATTCCGCAATCTGCTTGTCCATACATTTTCTGACATCGCCTTTTTCCATATAACAGCGTGACCATTCAACAGTCTTTTCAACTGCCTCGGTTACATGCCAATGCGGTTTCCAGCCAAATACAGCCTTGAGTTTTGAGCAGTCGAGTTTTAAGAAATTAGCCTCGTGTACGGCATTTTTCTCGCTCTTGTTTATCCATTTTATCTTGCCGTCCGCATACTTTACAAACAGGTCTACAAGCTCGCCCGTTGTAACGCAGTCGCACTCATCAGGGCCTACATTGTAGTAGTCGGCAAATTTTATGTCCTCATACTGAGCCTTTGCAATCATAAGATACGCAAACAGCGGTTCAAGCACATGCTGATACGGTCTTGTTGAATGTGGGTTGCGAACTATAATGTCTTCACCCTTTTCAAGTGCACGCACGCAGTCCGGAATAATTCTGTCGTTTGCAAAATCGCCGCCGCCAATAACATTGCCTGCTCTTGCGGTTGAAATTGCCACTCTGCCGTCTGCAAAGAACGAATTTTTGTAGCTGTGTGTTACAAGCTCCGAACAGCTCTTGCTGTTTGAATACGGGTCAAAGCCGTCAAGCGGTTCGTTCTCACGATATCCCCACTGCCACTCCTTGTTTTCGTAAACCTTGTCTGTGGTAACATTCAAAAATGATTTTACGCAGTCCGACTGCCTTACGCACTCAAGAATATTTACAGTGCCCATAACATTTGTTTCGTATGTATAAGCAGGCATTTTGTAGCTGTCACGCACAATCGGCTGAGCCGCAAGGTGAAGAACAATCTCAGGCTGTGCCTCGTCAAATGCCTTTTTTAGCAAATCAAAATCACGAATATCGCCGATAACGGACTTAATGTCGCCCTCGATATTTGCAATTTCAAATAAATTCGGGTTTGTAGGCGGATTTAGCGAGTAGCCTGTTACCTCTGCGCCGGCATTTGCAAGAATTTTGCAGAGCCAACTGCCCTTAAAGCCTGTGTGACCCGTAACAAATACTTTTTTACCTTTATAAAAATCAAGCATCAGTCATTCCATACCTTCCATGGAGCGTTGTTTGTGCTCCAGAGTTTTTCGAGCTTTTCTTTGTCACGAAGAGTGTCCATACACTGCCAAAAACCGTTGTGTTTCCAGCACATAATCTGACCCTCTTTTGCAAGCTGTTCCATAGGCTCACGCTCAAACATTATGGTGTCGTCCTTTACATAGTCGAGAACCTGTGGCTCAAGCACCATAAAGCCTGCGTTTATCCAACCTGAGTCAATGTCGCTCTTTTCACGAAATGCCTTTACCCCGTTGTCGCTTGAAAGGTCAAGCACACCAAAGCGGCTTTCGGGCTTGACTGCCGACATAGTGGCAAGTCTGCCATTCTTTTTGTGGAACTCTAAAAGTGCGTTTATATCTACATCAGAAACGCCGTCACCGTAGGTCATAAAGAAAGGCTCGTTGCCTATAAAGTCACGCACTCTTTTGAGTCTGCCGCCTGTCATTGTGTTAAGACCTGTGTCAACAACCGTGACCTTCCACTGTTCGGCCCTTTTGTTATGTACGATTATTTTATCGTCCTGAGTAAAGTCAAAGGTTATGTCTGAGGTGTGCAGAAAATAATCCGCAAACCATTCTTTAATTACATGCTGTTTGTAGCCTGCGCATATAATAAATTCATTTATGCCGTAGTATGAGTAAAGTTTCATAATATGCCACAAAATCGGCATTCCGCCTATTTCAATCATTGGCTTTGGCTTAAACTGCGATTCCTCGGAAATTCGTGTTCCGAAACCGCCTGCAAGTAATACCGCTTTCATTGCTTTTCCTCCTTAAACCGCACCTTCACGCTTGAATACAGAAATAAATGTTTTGAAAATTATTTTTAAATCAAGTAATACGGAACGATTTTTTACATAGTAAATTTCCATAGCTCTTCTGCGTGTATATGTAGTGTGACTTCTGCCGTTTGCCGCCCAAAAGCCTGTAAGACCCGGCTTTACGCTGAGCAGCATATTGCGGTAGTTACCGTAAATTTTAGTTTCAACATCCATAACGGGGCGAGGACCTACAATAGAAATATCGCCCTTAAGAATGTTAATAAGCTGTGGAAGTTCATCAAGACTTGTTTTTCTCATAAAGTTTCCGACTTTTGTAATTCGAGGGTCGTTTTCAAGCTTAAAGTTTTTTTCGTATTCGGCTTTTTGCTCGGGGGTAAACTGCTTTATAAGTTCTTCCGCATTTGTTACCATACTTCTGAACTTATAGATTTTTATTGTTTTGCCGCCTTTGCCGACACGCTTGTGCGCAAAGAAAACAGGACCTTCGCTTGTGGTTTTTACAAGTATGGAAAGAATGATAAAAACAGGTGAAAGAACAATCAAACCGATGAGTGACCATACAATATCGAAAACACGCTTTACAAAATCGTAAATCGGCTTCGGCTTAACTGAATGTGTGTTTGATGCTGCCGCTTTCGATGTGTCGGTAATGTTTGCTTTTTCCATAATTGTTTTCGTTTTCTCCTCCGTAAATTTTTATCATACCCAATTAATTACCGGTGTAATTAAATAAAATTGCTCTGAAGTATTAAAGCTTAGTCTTTGGTTGAATTGCTGTAATATCCGCCGTATCTTGAGTAGTAACCCTTGCCTTTTCTTGTTTCCTGCGGTTTAACTCTGTTAAGAATAACTCCGATGATTTTTGCGTCTGTACGCTCGACTGTTTCTACGGTTTTTGCAAGCTCGGGATATGTAGTTGAGTTGTTTCTTGCAACAATTACCACACCGTCAGATGCCTTGAGAATCGGAACTGCGTCAATAACAATGCCGACAGGCGGTGTGTCAAAAATAATGTAGTCGTACTCTTTTTCAACCGTCTTGATAAGGTAAGCCATAGCCTCACTCGCAAGCAGCTCGGACGGGTTAGGAGGAATTGCGCCGTAGGCAATCGCCTTGAGGTTGTCAATCTTAGTGTCCTTTATCATGTCCTCAAGCGAACACTCGTCATTAAGATAGTTTGTAAGACCGGGTGTAGGCTCAATTTTAAGTGCTGTGTTTACTCTCGGACGGCGAAGGTCGCACTCAACTACAAGCACCTTGGTGTCAACCTGCTGAGCAAGTGCCGATGCAACATTGATAGAGGTTACTGTTTTGCCCTCGCTCTTTGTAGATGATGTAAAAGCTACCTTTTTGCAGCCTTTTTTGAGAATTGAATAAGCTATATTTGTTCTTGCCGCCTTGTAAGATTCACGAACCTGAAAGCCAAGAACATCAGTATCTATTGAACGATCAATTTTTGTTTTATTCTTTTTCATTGCTGTGTAACTCCTTTACTTATTTGCCGTATCTGTTGCCGTATGTGTTTGCATTTTTCTGATTTGAAAAATACTCAAAGTCAGGAATTGCGGCAAGAATAGGAAGATCAAGAATAGTTGTCATTTCTTCGTTGTATTTAATCTTCACATCGAGGAAGTCACGAACAAATGAAATGATAAGAGCAAGTATAAGTCCGCCGAGGAATGCAATAATTGTGTTTCTTGTTACATTCGGTGATGTAGGCACTTTCGGTGTTTCTGCCTCATCGACAATCTTGAGTTTTGCGTTGTCCTTTACATTTGCGATTATCTTAGGTGCTATTTTAGCAATGGAGTCGCCTATTTCTTTTGATTCATAAGGACTTGGCGATACAACTATTGCCTTAAATACCTCGGTATCCTCAATGCTTTCAAACCTAATCATAGTTTTGAGCTGTGACGCTGTGTATTTTTCGTGGAGCTCCTTTGAAACCTCGCTGTAAAATGTGTTTGAATCGAGCAGCTCAATGTAGGTTAAAACAAGGTTTTTAGCGTAGTTTACACTCTGGTTGTCTTCCATAGCAGAGGAAGTGTTGTAGTTTGTTTCAACATAGAGCTTTACGCTTGAGGTGTATGTTTTCTGAATAAAAAATGTAGTTACAAAAACCGATATGATTGCAAATAAACACGATACAATCAAAATGAAAACGATGTTTTTCTTAATTACTCTTGTTATGTCCTTAAACGATATTTCCATTAATACTTTACTCCTCTTGGTTTTTGCCGTTATGAACAACTACCATATAATTGTCATATAAAAATCGGCACAAAAACCCATAATTCAAAATAATATAACATTTATATTATATTTGAAAACAGAGTAAAAATCAATAGAGCAAAAAATCAGCAAAAGGGCTGTATTTATGCACATAATGGAAATTTTTGTAAAAAAATATAAAACGCTTTGTAGTTTATGTAAAATAAGGAATAATCTGAGAAAATGATTTGTGAATTGTGCCTACAAGGAATAAATTTTGTCACAATGTTGATAAGGGTAATATAATAAATATTCACAAAAAAATCCGTTTTTCTTTCGTATTTTCTACACATACAATCTTGTTTGAAGATAATATAAATCACACCTCACAATGAATTGTATCGGTAAATAATCGTTCGACGCAATAAAACAAAATCGCCCTGTCGATGCGGTCATCAACAGAGCGAAAAGCGTTTGTTTTATATTAATATGTAAAGGCGAGCAAATGCCTGTGCCTTATTTGTTCTTTTCGTAAATAAGTCTTAGTCCCTCAAGTACAAGGTCATCATTTATGATTATATTCTTTTTGCAGTAGCTTACAATATGCTGAGCCATTCCGCCTGTGGCAACCAAGGTGCATTTTTGCTGAACTTCCTCCTCAAAGCGGTCAATCATTCCGTCTATCATAGCTGCGTTGCTGTAAATTATGCCACTGCGAATACAGTCGGCGGTGTTTGTTCCGATAGCCTTTTGCGGAGCGGAAAAATTAACAGACGGCAGAAGTGCGCATCTTGCCGTAAGAGCGTCAAGCGAAATTTGCACACCCGGCAGAATCACGCCGCCGCAATATGCCTTATTCTCGTTCATATAAAGAATTGTTGTTGCAGTGCCCATTCCCACCACTATAACGGGGCAGGGGTAGTATTCCTTTAAAGCCACGCACATACACACAATGTCAGAGCCGACAGCGCCCGGATTGTCAAGGCGAATGTCAAGTCCTGTTTTTATTCCCGGCCCTATAACAAGACTGTCTACATTGGCAACAGTCATAATAGCTTTTTTAAGCAGGTCAGTTACAAGCGGTACTACACTTGAAATTATAGATCCGCTGATTTCCTTTACATTAACATTGTTAATCTTGAATATAGTATAAAGGTCAACTGCATAATCATCGGCTGTTTTGCTGCGATTTGTGGAAAATCTGAGTTTCATAAGCAGTTTGTCGCCGTTATAAAGTGCGAATTTTATATTTGTATTGCCCACATCAGTGCAAAGCAACATAAATATCACCTCGTTTGTTTTGCTGGGAAAAAATATCCTGCAACTTAAAATTATATCGTATTTTCGCTCTTGTTTCAACTATGTTTTTGACAATATTTATGATGATTGCAGAATTAATCGAAAAATAAAAAATTGTATTGTTTTTAGACAGAAGATGTTGTATAATAAAATATGCTTTACAATTATAATGAGAAAACAGCGTTTGTTATCTGTTGCTTGTTGTTTATGGCGGGAGTGAGAATGTATGGCAGATAAATATAACTTAGATTATTTTGATGATGATAAGGTTGCCGCTCAAAGAAGTCAGTACAGACGAGAGCATCGTCAGCCTGCAAACAGACCGGCGCAAGGCGGCAGGCGACCTGCACCTACAAACCGCAGTAATGTGCACCGCAAGCCGAACAGAAGATTATTAAGCCGAAGAATGAGAAACCGCATTATTATCGTTGGTGTTGGTATACTTATATTAGTGCTTATTATCACTATAATATCTTCAATGTTCAAAGCCTGCACAGGCAGCGGCAAAAAAGAAAAGAAAGTTGATGAAACAATACCGCCTACTCAGGCAGCTACAACCCAGCCTGCAACACCGTCGGCAAGTGCGTCGGCACTGAATTTTGTTACGCCGAACATTCAGGACGACAACACAGCAGGATATATGGGCACGAACGCTTATATTTGGAAAGGCGCAGCGTTTGAGCTTTTTGGCGGTGACGAATTCAGAGCACAGCTTTATGCCGATTCAATCAACAGCTATCAGCAAAAGCTCAGCGGAATAAAAGTTTACAATATGGTTGTTCCTAACCATACAGAAATGGGACTTCCGCAAAGACTGAAAAACAGTGACGCACCGTCTGATTCACAGGCGGAGAACATTAAGCAGATATATTCAAAGCTCAACAGCTCGGTTACTCCGATAAATGTTTACAACAAGCTCGCCGAGCACTGCAACGAGTATATTTACTACAATTCAGACCACCACTGGACAGGACTTGGCGCATATTACGCATATACAGCATTTGCGGAGGCAACAAATCAGGATGTTCTTGACCTCAGCACCTGTACCGAAAACAAGATCGAGGGATTTACAGGTTCGTTTGCAAACACAAATGACGGACTTTCAACCGATACCGTAAGCTATTGGACATTCCCTTATAATGTTACAATGGATATTACGGATTCAAACGGCACTGTATCAAACTACGATTCGCCTTATTATCAGTATGCGGAGGCGGGTTCAAATACATACAGTTTATTTATTATGGGCGACAATCCGCTTACCGTTTTACATTCGGATTCAGAAAAAGGCACAGGCAAGAAGATTGCCGTTGTCAAAGAAAGCTACGGCAACGCATTCTCGCCGTATCTTACAAACAACTATTCTGAGGTTCATATCATAGATTTCAGATATTTCGGACAGAATCTTGCAGACTACTGCAAGCAGAACGGCATTACAGAGGTGCTTTACCTCAACGGCATTATGAGTGCAAACACTCAGGTACAGCTTGACAGTATGGACGGCTTGCTCAGCTGATTGTTTTATTTTAATTTAAGAAAGGAGGCAGCGGCAATGCTTGCGGAAAATGTAAGAGTAAATGTTTTTGGCAAGGTCGGCAAAGGCTTTTTCTCGGCTTATGTATCGGGAAATTCCTTTTCAAATAAGAGCGCATACCTTGTTACTCGCAAAGACAGGGCAGAGGAATACTTGGACGGAGTAGTGATTGCCGTTGCTAAATTTGAGGGCCTTGAGGGTGACAAGCTCATAGTTGCTCCGTATGGAGAAATTTACTACGAGCCTGAGCTAAAAAAAATACTTGCCCGCTTGCGTAATGTAAAAGTGGAGAGTATAAGCTGCCTTTACGAAAAATCCTGCGGTGCTGTGATTTTCTACCGCAACAAGCAGAATACAAAGGTGTTGCTTGTGAAGAACAGCAATGGCAGATATTGGAGTTTTCCGAAAGGTCATATAGAAAATGATGAAAACGAGCAGGAAACCGCCTTGCGAGAAATCAAGGAGGAAACAGGCTTAGATGTTACCCTTGCAAAAGGATTTCGTGAAATCAGCGAGTACTGTCCGTTCGGCAAAATCCGCAAAAGAGTTGTGTTCTTCCTTGCGCAGGCTTTTACCGACAGCGTAAAAATTCAAGAGGAAGAAATTGACAGCTACATTTGGGTCGATCTTCAGCAGGCACGAAAGCTGTGCACCTATGACAACGACTTGAGAATAATAGAAAAAGCCGAAACCGCAATACATTTAATGAGAAATTAATTTTAAATCCGTTTCATATATATAATCGGGTGATTATATATGAAACGGATTATTTTATTGCTTATTTCTGCTTTTGTGCTTGCCTGTTCGGTTATGACGATTGTCGGCGGAAAGGAAACCGATAATTTTATAAAGTATGCGGAATTTAATGTTACGGCTGACGCACTGCAAAAAGCCGTCAGTTACGATGTTTCTTCACAGTCGGAAGATACCAAACTGAATTATATAGAAATTTTATCGTACCTCGGCGCAAAATACGGCGGCGATTTTTCAAAATACAAGCAAAGCGATATGGATAACCTCTGCGAAAAGCTGAAAGACGGCAAAACAATAGCCGAGCTTACCAAAGATATGAAATACTATACATATTATTATAATGTATATACGGCGGTGCTGAACGGTATGGTTGGAAATTTTGAGGAAGAACAGTCTGACGGCAGTGTAAAGCGGGACTACGGACTGCGGTGGTTTTCGCCGATTGCAAAAACCTTTCCGTATTCGCATTACGATGACTTTGGCGCAAAACGAACATTCGGCTACACAAGACCGCATCTGGGGCACGACCTGATGTCGGCAGTCGGTACTCCCGTTATAGCCGTTGAATCGGGCAGGGTAGAGTGCCTCGGCTGGAACAGATACGGCGGCTGGCGCATAGGAATCCGCTCGCTTGACAACAAAAGGTATTGGTATTATGCGCATTTGCGGCAGAACCGCCCCTATGCCGAGAACCTCAAGGAGGGCGATACGGTTACGGCAGGCGATGTTATAGGCTATGTGGGCAGAACGGGTTACAGCGATACCGAGAACATAAACGGCATTACAGAAAGCCACCTGCACATAGGACTTGAGCTTGTTTTTGATGAGAGCCAAAAGGAAAGCGACAACGAAATATGGGTTGATATGTATGCACTCATAGGCACTCTTGAGCAACACAAAAGCGCCGTTTTGCGAAACAGCGAAACAAAAGAGTTTAAAAGACAGTATTCCTTTAAAGAAATTAGTTGATAATGCCAAAAATTCCGAAAAGCAATTATATTTGCGCTGTTTTCATTGACTGTATTCTCAAAATAATGTAAAATAAACTGTAATCGCCCTCACCAAAAAGCGGTGAGGGTATTTTATAGTGTGCAAATCCCGACAATTATTATACTGCGTTCAGAGCAATGAATTATCAGGTTAAAAAAGATATTTAACGCTTGATTTTGCACTTATTTTATAGAATATTTGGGGGTATACAGATTGGTTTTTTCAAGCCTTGTATTTATGTTTGCGTACCTGCCGCTTACTCTGCTTATATATTATATAGTGCCGAGAAAGGGCAGAAACATCTTTCTATTCTTTATAAACCTTTTGTTTTACGGCTGGGGCGAGCCAAAGCTCATTGTGCTTATGCTCATAAACATTGCCGTAAACTACATAGGCGGTTACCTTGTCGATAAATTTAAAGATGATCAAAAAAAGCGTAAACTTGTGCTTATACTCACCTGTGTTATCGACATCGGCACACTCGCTGTGTTTAAATATACGGGAATGATTGTAGAAACCGTAAATATGCTGCCGTTCTTAAATCTGCCTACTCCGCAGATTTCTTTGCCAATCGGCATCAGTTTTTACACATTCCAAACAATGAGCTATGTAATTGATGTTTACAGAGGCGATGCGCCCGTATCGAAAAATCCTATCAACTTCGGTACATATGTAGCGCTTTTCCCTCAGTTGATTGCAGGCCCTATCGTTCGTTATCGTGATGTTGCCGCACAGCTCACAAACAGACGAGAAACTTTGGACGAGTTTACAAAGGGTGTAAATCTGTTTATAATCGGCTTGGGCAAAAAGGTGCTGATTGCTAATCAGATGGGCAACCTGAGTACGGCAATGTTTGCCACAACCGATGAAAACGGCGTTGTGGGAACTTGGGTAGGAATTATTGCGTACAGCTTTCAGCTTTATTTTGACTTTTCGGGTTATTCCGATATGGCTTGCGGCCTTGGCAATATGCTCGGCTTTGAGTTCCTCAAAAACTTTAACTATCCGTACATTTCAAAATCTGTTACCGAGTTTTGGAGAAGATGGCACATTTCGCTTTCCACATGGTTTAAGGAATATGTTTATATTCCGCTCGGCGGCAACAGAAAGGGCGTAAAAAGACAAGTGCTTAACCTCCTCATTGTGTGGGGACTTACAGGCATTTGGCATGGTGCGTCTTGGAACTTTGTGTTGTGGGGACTTTACTACGGAGTTTTGCTTATTTTTGAAAAATTTGTTTTCAAAAAGGTTCTCGACAAACTGCCGTCGGCAATTCAGCATATTTACACAATGTTTATTGTAGTTATCGGCTGGGGACTTTTCTACTTTACAGATATGAGCAAGCTCGGTACATTCCTCGGAGATTTGTTTAACTTCGGCAACGGTATCTGCGGAGAGCAGGCTTTAAATCTTATACTTTCATATTTGCCGCTTATCATTGCAGCGGCTGTTGCAAGCACACCGCTTGCGGCAAAGCTTTATGCAAAGGTACAGAATACAAAGTATATCGGTTTTGCGCAGACCGCATTTGTTGCAATTGTGCTTATACTTTGCACAGCCTCACTTGTAAACCAAAGCTATAACCCGTTCCTATATTTCAGATTTTAACGGCAGGGAGGAAGAGTATTTATGAAATATGCAGCGAAACATTCAGCAAAACATATGGAATCCTCAAAGCCTGTCTGCCGACATCTGCCGAGCTTTGTATTTATACTTTTTATATTCGGCTTTGCAATTTGGTTTTTGATAAATCCAAAAGCGGATTACAGCTCAAGCGAAAAAAGATATTTGCAAAAATTCCCGACAGTAACGGTAAATTCTGTGCTTGACGGCAAATTCGGTACTGATTTTGAAAAATATTTTGCCGACCATTTTCCGTTGCGTACGCAGTGGGTAGGCGCAAACGCTTACTTTAATCTCTCTGTCGGCAACAACGGCGCAGACGGTGTTTACAATTGTAAGAATGGCTACCTTATAAATAAGCCGATACTTGATACCGACACACTTGAGAGCAATGTGCAGACAATCGCAGATTTTGCAAAATCAGTCGACGTTCCCGTAACGGTAACACTTGTGCCGTCAACAGGCTACATCGCAAATGATGTTCTTCCTGCGGTTCACGATACATATACAGATGACGAAAAAATCGAGAACGCACAGAAAGTGCTTACCGAAAGCGGTGCGGATTTTGTGGATTTGCGTTCCGTATTCAAAAATGCCTATGCAAACGGCACGCAGCTTTACTACAAAACCGACCATCATTGGACAACGGCAGGTGCATATACAGGCTACACAGAGATATGCAAGGCGCTCGGAATAACCCCTGCCGACAAGAGCCTGTTTACGGTCGAAAAGTACAACGATTTCTACGGCACAACCTACTCAACAAGCGGTTTTTGGCTTACTAAGCCCGACACCATTGAGGTGTGGAACAACAAAAACAACACCGAAAAGAATATAAGCGTAGAGATTATTGAGGGCGACGAAAAACAGGATTACCACTCAATGTATTTCTACAATCATCTTAAAGAGGACGATAAATACCCTGTATTCATAGACGGAAACCACGCAATGACAAGAATTAAGAATACAAATGCCGCAGGCGGAAAAATTCTCCTTGTAAAGGACAGCTTTTCACATTGTCTTGCGCCGTTCCTTGCAGAAAATTACAGTGAGGTAATACTCGTCGATATGCGTTATTACAAAAACAGCATTTCAGAACTTGCACAGCAGGAAAAACCCGATAATATCCTGGTGCTCTACGGCATAGATAACCTTGCAACCGATACCGACATTGCGTGGCTGTCGTAAAATGATTAATAGCGGTAAAATTGACACTCGGCTTTTTAGTCGGGTGTTTATTTTTGCGTGGATAAATTTTAATATTTTTAGTATAAAATTGTTGTTTTATGAAATATTTATGCTATAATGATTTCAGTGAAATATAAGAACTAAAGGCGGTGAGGACAATTAACAGCATAGGAAGAAATATATTTAAAGCTATTCATGAGGGCAAGTGGCTTTATATAGAGTATAAAAACAAAAGTGATACGATAAGTAACGAGATTTTGCTAAGCTATCATTATCGCTGTAATAAAGCTATAATAGATTTCAGCAATAAAAAATATTATAATAATAAACTGAAAATTAAAACAGTATCTCAAAGCACACAGCCCCTGACATTTGTTGATATTCAACCAGAAAATCCTGATTCGGGAAAAGATAATAATACAGGTAACAATTCTGGTTCGGGAACAAATGAAAATGGAGGAGAAAAGATAGAATCTGTTTCAACAGGAGACGAATCTGCAGTTGGATTTTGGAGCCTAATGGCTGTAATCATGGTAAGTATAGTGATGTGTATGGCATTTACAAAAATAAGACGTAAAAAGCAGAAAAATTAAGGAGCCACATAAGTGTTCAGAAAAAAGTATAAAGTAGTATTAAAAGTAGTAGTATTAGCAATTGTTCTTGGAGTTCTATTAAATGCTTGTAGTAAAAGACAAACAGTAACCGAGGAATATAATACAATAAGTGATTTGGCGTATTCTGAAAAATGTAAAATTGAACCAATCATATATATTGAAGAAAAAACAGGATTTGTTCCATATATTGTATTAACTAATGATTATAATGGTAAAACACTTTTGTTAAGAAAAGAAATTCTTCCAGAGAATAGAAGAGTTAGTGATTATTCGGCTTACTATGAAGAAAGCGAAATTGATAATTACTTAATGGGAGAGTTTTTTGATAATTTACCTATTCAAACTCGTTGCTTAATTCAAGATTCGGAAATAGAGATTTTAGATGAACGATGCTTGAATCAAATAGATGATAGCGTGATAACTATTGTAAGAAAAGTGTTTTTGTTGTCTTTTACTGAACTTGGATATAAAAAAAATGGGCATGTCGGAGTTGAAGGGGTGCCATTGTTGTATTTTAAAGATAATAAGAATCGTTTTGCTACTACGAATAATGGAAAGTTTACTGTAAGTTGGTGGTTAAGAAGTGCGGATTCTACATATGATTCTTGTGTATATGCAGTAGGACCGGAAGGTGAAATTGGAAGCACGAATGCATGCGATATGAATGGTATCAGGCCAGCATTTTGTGTTGACGGTAAGCAAGAAATATATAAAGAAGAGGGCAGATATATTTTAAAATAACATAACTTATTTATATTAAAGTGATTATGTTATTTTGAAAGAATTATTGAAATTCATTTGCCTGTGCTATCTAAACGTTAATTGGCTACATTTTATTACTTAGTTTGATAAGTCATAATTTATCAATGTTACCAATAATTAGGATACAACAAAAAATCCGACAATAGTTTTTACTACTGTCGGATTTTTGATTGTTAAACTTATTCTTCTGTAATATCTTCGGCTTTTTTCGGGATAAAGTTATTTAGGAAACTTGCTTTTTTGCCTCTGTTTTTAAGGTAGATAAATCCCAAACCGTTAAACACAACTGCGCCGACAAAGTTTACCATTAAATCTTTCATTGTATCAATAAGACCGATGTCAAGGTAGCCGTTGATGCCGAGGTCTTTGCCGCTTACGGTTGTAGAGGTTATTCCGCTTATGTGGGTAACTGCGTTTGTATCGTTGCCCGAAAGCAGGGTTGAGTTGATGGTTGTAACGATTGTGTCCTTTTGCATATCTTTGCCGAGAAAAGTATCAACGCCAAACTCGAAAAATTCCCACACTGTACCTGCCGTCATTGAAAAGCAGAACGAGAACAGGCATACAAAGATAGGAGAAAGGTTGAATTTTACCTTTTTACTGCGGTTCAAAATATCGGTAAGTCCAAATCCCACACCTGCACAGATAAAACCGTTCAGCGTATGGAGAATTGTGTCGAGAAAAGGTATTTTTTCATAGAATGAACCGATTTCACCGAGAATATTTGCCGAGAATACAAACAGTATCATAAAGGTTTCGAGCACGCTCGGCAGTTCAACATGAAGTCGGCGGTCGATAAATGACGGAATCAGCATAAGTATAAATGTAAGTCCGCAGGTCATTGCGCTTTCGTATTTGCCACGGATGATGTTGAGAACAAATATAAATATAATTACAAGCCTTAGTATAAAGTAAAGTGCGGTAAGCTCCTTGTTTTGCTTTACGCTGTAAAGCAGTGGGTGCTGTTTTGGCGCTTTTGCCTTGCTTTTATTCTTTTTCACTCGTTTCACCTCTTAAAATTTTTGCTATACATTATTATATGTAGATGTTAATGTTAATTTTCTAAAAATGTTCTGTTTAAAATTGGTGGGGAAAATTAGCCAGCCTAAATTTTAATTTCGGGACGAATAGTTCGTTATTTTTCAAACTCTGTTGCCCGACCAAAGCTATCTGAATTATCACAACTTAAAAAGCCTTAAAAATAATACAGTCCGATTATAAAATATCGGACTGCGTTTTGTTAGGATTTTTGCTCTGCGTCCTGTTTTTCGGCAAGCTCTTTGTTAAGCTCCTCTTTTGCAACAGCAAGCATAAGCTTGATTCTGTTTTCCTGGTTTACCTTTGGCGCACCCGGGTCATAGTCTATTGTAACAATGTTTGCTTTCGGGTTTACTTCCTTGATTCTGCGGATAGCGCCCTTGCCGTTGATGTGGTTCGGCAGACAGCCGAAGGGCTGTGTACAAACAATGTTTTCGTAGCCTGTTTCGGCAAGCTCAAGCATTTCTGCGGTAAGTAACCAACCCTCGCCCATTTTGCTGCCGTATCCGATAATGCCCTTTACAAGCTGTTTTGTATGAGCATATTCGTGCGGCGGAACAAAGTTGTATTTCTTTGCCGATTCAATCATAAGTGCTTCGAGTTTTGTGAGGTAGTCAAGCAGCATTTTGCAGAAAGTCGATTTCAGCTTTGTGCCGCCGTAAAGTTTGCTGTCCTCAATTCTGTTGTCAACCTTGAATGACGCAAAGCCCATAAGACCCGGTACGCAAACCTCGCAATCCTGCGATGCCAAAAATTCCTCAAGTCCGTTGTTTGCCATTTTTGAATATTTTACATAAATCTCGCCTACAATGCCTACCTTTACCTTTGGCACTTTATTAAGCTCGATTTCCGCAAACGATTTTGTGATTTTATCGAGGTTTTCGTCAATTTCCTCAAGTGTGTAGCCACTGCCGTCAATAAGCATTTTCGAGATTTTCTCGCTCCAATCGGCAACAAGAGCCATACTTTCGCCTTTGTTTACCTCATAAGGCTTGGTTTGGTTAGAAAGCAGCATAAGCTGATCGCCGTACACAAGACCGCCCACAAATCTTCTGATAAGCGGAAGTGTGAGTGAAAAACCGCTGTTCTTTTCCATACCAAAGGAAAGAGAAATTACAGGCACAAACTCAAAGCCTGCTTTTTTAAGCGCTTTTCTCAAGAGAAAAATATAGTTTGACGCACGACAGCCGCCGCCTGTCTGAGTAATCATAAGTGCGACCTTATGCACATCATATTTACCGCTTTGCAAAGCGTGAATAAACTGTCCGATTACAAGGAGCGCAGGGTAACAGGTATCGTTGTGAACATATTTAAGACCTGTCTGCGCAATTTCAGGGCCGCAGGTGTCTAAAAGCTCTGATTTGTAGCCGTAATAGTTAAAAACATTTTGAAGTATATTGAAATGAATAGGCGCCATATTCGGCATAAGGATTGTGTATTCCTTTTTCATTTCTTTTGTAAAAAGCAAACGACCTGTTTTGCTGTCGTATTTAAGCTCAGCCATTTATAGCACAACCTTTCATACGGTGATTAATCGTTATCAATGGCAGCAAGCAAGCTGCGGATACGGATTTTAACTGCACCAAGATTTGTGATTTCGTCAATTTTAATCTGCGTGTAAATTTTGCCCTCTTTTTCAAGAATTTCTCTTACCTCGTCGGTAGTAATGGCATCTACGCCGCAGCCAAAGGAAACAAGCTGTATAAGCTCCATATCCTTTCTTGTTGTAACATACTTAGCGGCAGCGTACAGTCTTGAATGATATGTCCACTGGTTAAGTACATGAGTATTAAATTTTTCAACCCTCGGAGATATTACATCTTCGCTGACAATAGCAACATTAAAGCTTGAAATCAGCTTATCAATGCCGTGGTTGATTTCGGGATCTATATGGTAAGGTCTGCCTGCGAGCACCATTATCTTTTTGCCTTCTTTTTCGGCTTTTTCAATAATCTCGTTGCCCTTTGCAATTACCTTTTTTCTGTATTTATGCTGTTCGTCATATGCGAGCTTTGCGGCCTTTCTTACCTCGTTAAGTGTAAGATCGGGGAAATATTTAGAAAGTGCCTCATATGCCTTTTGTGGGAAATGCTTTGGCATATGTACGCCGAAGTATTCCTTTATAAAGCAGATTTTCTGCACATCTTTCATATTGTTATTGATAACTTCGGGATAGTAGGCAACAACAGGGCAGTTGTAGTGGTTATCGCCGAGGTGTTCGTCAAAGTTGTATGACATACAAGGGTAGAAAATAGTTTCCGCACCCTCGTCTATTAAGGTCTGAATATGACCATGCACAAGTTTTGCCGGGAAACATACGGTATCACTCGGAATCGTCTGCTGACCTCTCTGGTAAAGCTTTCTTGTAGAGAACGGTGAGTGGAACACCTCAAATTTAAGCTCTGTAAAGAATCTGTACCAGAACGGATACATTTCAAACATATTGAGTGCCATCGGCATACCGAGCTTGCCACGAAGTCCCTCAACAGGCTTGTATTCCTCAAGCATTTTCAGCTTGACAGCGTACATATTAAGCTCGTTTGACTGAGATTTCTTTGTAATCGGTCGCTCGCAGCGGTTGCCTGCAATAAACCTTCTGCCACCGCCAAAGCTGTTGATTGTAAGTCGGCAGTTGTTGCTGCACATACCGCAGTTTGTAACCTTTATATCGTGAACAAAGGCTTTGAGCGCTTTCATATCCGAAAGCTTGCTTTTACCGTTGCCCTTTGATTTGTTTTTGGAATAGAGAGCCGCACCGTATGCGCCCATAAGTCCGGCAATGTTCGGACGAACAACCTCAACGCCCATTTCCTGCTCAAATGCACGAAGTACGGCGTCATTAAGGAAAGTACCGCCCTGTACAACAACTCTTTTGCCGAGTTCGTCAGGGCTTGATGCTCTGATTACCTTGTAAAGCGCATTTTTAACAACGCTGAGTGAAAGACCTGCTGAGATGTCCTCGATTGTAGCACCGTCTTTCTGAGCCTGCTTAACGCTTGAGTTCATAAATACGGTACATCTTGAGCCGAGGTCAACAGGGCGCTTTGCAAAAAGTCCGAGCTTTGCAAAGTCGGCGATTTCGTAGCCGAGCGCATTTGCAAATGTCTGCAAGAAACTTCCGCAGCCCGAAGAACAAGCCTCGTTGAGGAAGATGTTGTCGATTGCGCCGTTGTGAATTTTAAAGCACTTGATGTCCTGACCGCCGATGTCGATGATAAACTCAACATCAGGCATAAAATATTTTGCGGCGGTAAAGTGCGCAATGGTTTCTACTATGCCGTAGTCAACATCAAAAGCGTTCTTTATAATTTCTTCACCATAGCCTGTTACGGCAGATGAAACTATGTTAATTTCGGGATTGATTGTATAGACTTCCTCAAGAAATCCCTTGATGATTTCAACAGGATTTCCCTTTGACGGAAGATATTTTGAGTAGAGCAGCTCGCCGTCATCGTTAAGCACAACGCCCTTTACGGTTGTAGAGCCTGCGTCCATACCCACATAAGCCTTGCCCTTGTAGCCTTTAAGCTCCTTTTGGGTTACGGTAGCCTTTGCGTGGCGGTCAGAGAATTTTTTGTAGTCCTCTTCATCTTTGAAAAGCGGCGGATTAAAAGCAAAGTTGCCGCTGCCACGATAATTTTTAACTTCATCTATTACCTTGTCAAAGTCAATAGGCTTTTCGGCGCAGAGAGCCGCACCGCAGGCAACAAAGTAAAGTGAATTTTCAGGGCAGATACCCTTTGTGTTTAAGGTTTTGTCAAAGCAGTTTCTAAGCTCGCTCATAAAGGTGAGCGGGCCGCCGAGGTACACAACCTGCCCCTCAATTTCTCGTCCCTGTGCAAGACCCGCAACAGTCTGGCTTACAACGGCGTTGAAAATACTTTCGGCAATGTCGCTTTTTCTTGCGCCCTGATTAAGTAAAGGCTGAATATCTGTTTTTGCAAATACACCGCAGCGAGATGCAATGGTGTAGGTTTTTTTGTATTGCTTTGCAAGTGAGTCAAGCTCCTCAAGCGGAACATTGAGCAGTGTTGCCATTTGGTCAATGAATGCGCCCGTACCGCCTGCGCAAGTACCGTTCATACGCACTTCAAGACCGTTTGTAAGGAAAAGGATTTTTGCGTCCTCGCCGCCAAGCTCAATGACAACATCTGTGCCCGGAATAAATGTGTTTGTGGCAACTCTTGTTGCGTAAACCTCCTGCACAAAGTCAATATTGCTTGACTCCGCAACACCCATACCGGCAGAACCGGAAAGCGCAACGGCTGCGTTTTCAACACCCTTTACCTTGCTGCGTACAGTTGCAAGAATTTCGGCGATTTTCTCGGTTATCTGAGAATAATGTCGCTCATAGGTACTGTATATAATTTTGTTTTCTTCGTCTAAAACAACGCATTTTATTGTAGTTGAGCCAATGTCAAGTCCTAATTTCAACATACTGCCTCCGTACCCTATAAGTTATATAAAGTCATATTATGTCAATTAATTATCCAACCTATTATACGCTTTTTTTATTTAATTTTAATTCTTTAATCGCAATATAATTTCTTTAATAAAAATGACTATTATTTTCAAAAATATCCGCCGTTAAGTTGTATGTTTTCTTGCCAAAATAATACAATTTTCGCATAATGTATGTATAACAATTTTTTGCGTATAAAAATTATTGACGGATTTTACGGTTTTGTGGCAATTAACAAACTTTTGTTTTGTCGAAAAATCGCCTGAATCGGCGAAAAACACGGTTTTATGCGGAAATTTAAAATATTTGGTAAAGTTTTAGAAAAATCGGGTAAAAACTTATATGTTATTGTTGAAAACCTCTTTACAAATTAACATTTAAGTGTTAAAATTTATTATGATACAGTATGTATCTTTAAAAATTGTATTAAATGCGACAAACGGTGTTGTCGCTGACATACTTTAAGGAGGACAATTCCAATGGCAAGAAAAATGAAAACTATGGACGGTAACAGCGCTGTTGCTCATGTTTCTTATGCGTTTACAGATGTTGCTGCTATCTATCCTATCACACCTTCTTCCGTAATGGCTGACCTTACCGATAAGTTCTCGGCAATGGGCACTAAAAACCTTTTCGGCAGAGAAGTACAGGTTACAGAAATGCAGTCGGAAGGCGGTGCTTCCGGTGCAGTTCACGGCTCACTCGCAGCCGGTGCGTTGACCACAACATACACAGCTTCACAGGGCTTACTTCTTATGATTCCGAATATGTATAAGATGGCAGGCGAGCTTTTACCGGGCGTAATCCATGTATCTGCTCGTGCACTTACAAGCCACGCACTTTCAATTTTCGGTGATCATTCGGATATTTACGCTTGCCGTCAGACAGGCTATGCAATGCTCTGTTCTAACAACCCACAGGAATGTATGGACCTTGCTGCCGTTGCACATCTTTCGGCTATCAAGGGCAGAGTTCCTTTCCTCCACTTCTTTGACGGTTTCAGAACCTCTCACGAGATTCAGAAGATCGAAGAGTGGGACTATGCAGATCTCGCAGATATGCTCGATTGGGACGCAGTAGAGGCATTCCGCAGAAGAGCACTTAACCCTGAGCACCCTGTAACAAGAGGTACAGCTCAGAACGACGACATCTTCTTCCAGGCAAGAGAGGCTTGCAACAAGTATTATGATGCAGTGCCTGAAGTTGTTGTTGAATATATGAACAAGGTAAACGAGAAGATCGGCACAAACTACAAGCCATTTAACTACTATGGCGCAGAGGACGCAGAGCATATTATCGTTGCTATGGGTTCTGTATGTGATTGTGCAGAAGAGGTTGTAGACTTCCTCAACGCAGCAGGCGAAAAGGTTGGCCTTTTAAAGGTTCACCTTTACAGACCATTCGTTGCAGACTATCTCTTAAGCGAGCTTCCTAAGACAGTTAAGACTATCTCTGTTCTCGACAGAACAAAAGAGCCCGGTTCAATCGGTGAGCCACTCTATCTTGATGTTCTCGCTGCTATCAACGGTTCAGACTTTGCCGGCGTAAAGGTGTTTACAGGCAGATACGGTCTTGGTTCTAAGGATACAACTCCTGCCGACATCATTGCCGTTTACAGAAACGCTGAGAGCGACGCTCCTAAGAGAAGATTTACAATCGGCATCGTTGATGATGTTACAAATCTTTCACTTCCTATCGTTGAAAACCCTGACACAACTCCAAAGGGTACACATTCATGTAAATTCTGGGGTCTTGGTGCTGACGGTACTGTTGGTGCAAACAAGAACTCAATTAAGATTATCGGCGATAACACCGATATGTACGCTCAGGGCTACTTTGCTTATGACTCAAAGAAGTCGGGCGGTCTTACAGTTTCTCACCTCCGTTTCGGTAATCAGCCTATTAAATCAACTTATTACATTTCTAAGGCTGACTTCGTTGCTTGTCACAACCCATCATATGTTGACAAGTACGACATCGTTGACGACCTCAAGGAAGGCGGTTCATTCCTCCTCAACTGTCCTTGGGATGTTGACGAGCTTTCAAAAAGACTCCCAGGCAAGATGAAGAGAATTCTTGCTACAAGAAATATCAATTTCTACACAATCGACGGTATTAAGATCGGTAAGGAAATCGGTCTTGGCGGCAGAATCAACACCGTTCTTCAGTCAGCATTCTTTAAGATTGCAGACATTATCCCGGCTGAAAAGGCTAAGGAGCTTATGAAGGCAGCCGCTAAGAAGTCATATATGAAGAAAGGTCAGGCTATCGTAGATATGAACTACGCAGCTATTGATCGTGGTATGGAAGACCTCAAGAAGGTTGAAATTCCTGCTGATTGGGCAAATGCCGCTGACGATAAGGCAAGCGATGTAGTTCCGGGCGAGGGCGCACTCGTTGAGTATGTAAACGGTATCCTCAAGCCTGTAAATGAGTACAAGGGCAACAAGCTCCCTGTATCTGCATTTATGGATCATGTTGACGGTACTGCTCCTAACGGTTCAGCCGCTTATGAAAAGCGTGGTATCGCAGTTGATGTTCCTGAGTGGAATTCAGACAACTGTATTCAGTGTAACAAGTGTGCTATCGTATGTCCTCACGCTGTAATCCGTCCTGTTGCTATGACAGAGGACGAGCTTGCTGCTGCTCCACAGGGCACAAAGAGCATTCCAATGATCGGTCTTAAGGAGCTCAAGTTCGTTATGACTGTATCAACACTCGACTGTACAGGCTGCGGCGCTTGTGCTAATGTATGTCCGGGCAAGAAGGGCGAAAAGGCTCTTACAATGAAGCCAATCGACAGCCAGCGTGCAGAGCAAGCTGTATTTGATTATGCGGTAACTCTTGACGAAAAGCCTGAAGTAGCCGCTAAGTTTAAGTTCTCAACAGTTAAGGGCAGCCAGTTCAAGCAGCCACTCCTTGAGTTTTCAGGCGCTTGCGCAGGTTGTGGTGAAACACCATACGCTAAGCTCGTTACACAGCTCTTTGGCGACAGAATGTTCATTGCTAACGCAACAGGCTGTTCATCAATTTGGGGTGCATCTGCTCCGGCAACACCATACACAAAGAACAAGAAAGGCTTTGGCCCTGCTTGGCAGAACTCACTCTTTGAGGATAACGCTGAGTTTGGTCTTGGTATGGCTCTCGGTCAGAAAGCTATCCGCAACAGACTTGTAGAGTATGTTGAGAACATTCAGAAAGATACAGACAGCGAAGAGTTAAAGACAGCTTGTCAGAACTACCTCGACACAGTTTGCGATTCAACAGCAAGCCGTCCTGCAACAGACGCACTTATTGCAGAGCTTGAAAAGAATGTTGATGACGCTAAGGTTGGCGAGCTTGCTAAAAAGACACTTATCGACAAGGACGAGCTTGCTAAGAAGTCAATGTGGATCTTCGGTGGTGACGGCTGGGCTTACGATATCGGCTTTGGCGGTCTTGACCATGTTATCGCATCAGGCGAAAATGTAAATATCCTCGTATTTGATACAGAGGTTTACTCAAATACAGGCGGACAGGCATCAAAGGCTACTCCGGTAGGTTCTGTTGCACAGTTTGCTGCTGCCGGTAAGGCTGTTAAGAAGAAAGACCTTGCTGCTATCGCAATGAGCTACGGCTATGTATATGTTGCACAGTGCGCAATGGGCGCTGACAACAATCAGGTACTCAAGGCTATGGTAGAGGCTGAAAGCTACAACGGCCCATCACTTATCATCTGCTACGCTCCATGTATAAACCATGGTATTAAGGGCGGTATGAGCATTGCTCAGCAGGAAGAGAAGAAGGCTGTTGAGGCAGGTTATTGGAATATCTTCCGTTATGACCCACGCCGTGCCGATGAGGGCAAGAATCCGTTTATGCTCGATTGCAAAGCTCCAAGCGCATCTTATCGTGACTTTATTATGGGCGAAGTTCGTTACAACTCACTTACCCGTTCATTCCCAGAGAGAGCAGAAAAGCTCTTTGCTAAGGCTGAAAAGGTAGCTGAGGAGAAGTACGCTCATCTCGAAAAGCTCGCAAGCATTCCGGATGCAGAGTAATTTGGTAAAATAAATTAAAATTTAATAAGTTTGCGCTGTCCCCTGCCAAAAGGTGGGGGACAGCCACACCTTTTATTTTGAGCAAAGCTCAGAATAAAAATAATTTATCGGCTAACAATAATGAAGTAACAGTAAAATAAGTATTTTTACGGCAGTGATCGCAAATTATATATGTTTGCTCGCTTAAAATGCTTAAAAATACAGATAGAATTAAGAATTTTGAAAAAATTATAAAAATTTTCAAAAAAATTTTAAAAAGCCCTTGACAAATCGGGGCCGTTATATTATAATCTATCTTGCTGATTTGATGTTGGCGAACAGATGGCGGAATAGCTCAGCTGGCTAGAGCACTCGGTTCATACCCGAGGTGTCGTAGGTTCAAGTCCTATTTCCGCTACCATACGGCCCGGTGGTCAAGCGGTTAAGACACCGCCCTTTCACGGCGGTAACACGAGTTCGATTCTCGTCCGGGTCACCAAACTAATTAGCCGGTGTGGTGGAATAGGCAGACACAAGGGACTTAAAATCCCTCGGTCATTGCGACCGTACCGGTTCAAGTCCGGTCACCGGCACCATAAAAAGGTCTATTGTCGAAAGGCAGTAGACCTTTTTAGTTTTGCTTTCAGCAGTTAAGATGGCAGTAGGTTAATGTCGGTGGCTGAGGAAAATTAGGATTTAGCGCACAAAGTTTAGTTTAATGAATCCAAAATTTAGGTCAACCCTTTTTAAAGGGTTGCAGGTTTGGGCAGAGCCCATAAAAGTTTCATTTATAACTTACTTATAGGCGCAAACAGCTTTGCTGTTTGCGTGCTAAAACTCAGTTTGAAAAAACAGGCGATAGCCTTTAGAAAAGAAATGATTAAAATAATGTACCGTCATTGCAATGCAATGACGGTACAACTTATAAGAATATCTTTTCTTTGTTGCTGTCGCATCGGCTTTCGCCGTTGCGTTCAGCCGCCAAACGGCGAGCCGTTTGGCTATCGTTAGATTGCGTAAAAGGAAAGTATTTGTGGGCGTTGCCTACACCCACAACCTTTAAAAAGGTTGTGCAAACTTTTAACTTCGGACGAAAAATTTAGTTTTTGTTTTACTTTGTTGCCCGACCGATAATCAGTTAAATCATAATTCATCCAATATTTAGCAAGGAAGTGTGAGCAATGTATCAAGATATAAATCAAAGACCGCTTATAGACTGCAAGATTCTTCGGTTGATGAATTAATTGCATTTATTGAAAGCAAGTGCAAGGAACGCAGTCGATGTAAGTTTACCGTCGATTTTAACAGAAAGGGATACCAAAGCGGATTTTTTAATATTTCCTGCTACTCGGATTATTACAAGGGATATATTGTAAGTATTAATACGCAAAACGGTTCTCATGGCAAATGCTGTATAAATGATCCCGAATACAGAGAATATGTTTATAAAATGGTAAAAATTTCTGAGAGCGAGTATCATTATTAAGCGAGAATAAATTTTGATATAAAGTAAAACGGAGCAACTCATCAAAGCGAGTGCTCCGTTTTTTGTCTTATTTTGCTTTATCTGAATTATCAGTCTTATTATAATTTAACGCAAAAATTTGCGACAGCCAAAAATATTGTGCGCTCACAGAGGACTCGGATTTAGTCTTTATATGGTATTCTGAAATAATCAAGGTATTTTTTGAATTTGTCTTGCGCTGTAAGGCAGGTGTCAATTAAATAACCCTTTTCGTTTTGCCATTCGCTTAGTCCCTTGTAATAGCACATTTTTAGGTTTTCGTCAATAATAAACGGGACTATATTATGCTTTAAACACTCTTTAAACAATATCAATCTGCCTATACGACCGTTGCCGTCTTGAAATGGGTGAATACGCTCAAATTCATAGTGAAAGCTGATTAAATCATCAAAAGATTTGTTGTCGGTCTTGTTGTAGGCAGAAATCAGAGCTTTTATTTTATCGTGCACTTCCTCAGGAGGAGTGGTAATTTTACCTCCGACTTCATTCGGATATTTTTTATAATCACCGACGGCAAACCAATCCTTGCGAGAGTCACTCGTTCCGTTTTTCAGCACCATATGTAGCTGTTTTATAAAAGTTTCACTCAGAGGCCTTGCTGCCTTGTCAATCACCATATCTATGCACTTAAAATGGTTTGCGGTTTCAACTATGTCATCTACATTAATCGTACTGTCGGTAAAGCCGATTGTATTTGTTTCGTAAATGTAGCGTGTTTGGTCGTGCGTTAATTTACTGCCCTCGATATGGTTTGAATTATATGTTAGTTCAACCTGTATTTTATGGTATATGCCGCCGCTTGTTTTGCTTGCTTTTTCGGCTTTTAAAACCTCCAATAGATTACTCGGCGCTTGTTTTACTGAGTTGCTACTTTTCGGAGGTTCGGCATTTTCGGGAATATTCCATGTTTTGCCTGTTAAAAAGGCATCGGGAATTTTTCCGCTTGCGCAGTAATTGCGCACTGTTCTTTCAGATAAATTCCAATTTTTAGCTACTTGAGCAACTGATAAAAATTTCATATTCCACCTCCGACTCTAAATAATTATATCATATTATCGGCAATAAATCAACGAATTATACATTGCAAAATTCGACTTTCTTGCCGATAACGGCATAACCCATTTGATTTAGCCGAAAAAATAACCGCCACCAAAATAATACTTATTTTGACGGCAAAAGGTGATATAATTTATAAAAACCGCATTTTCAGTAGATTTTATAAGAACAAAATCTGTTTGTTATTGCGGCAAGAATTTTTTGCAGGTTAAACTTGCATATGAAAAATGGTGTGAAAAAATTACCTGAGATTTTAATAATGAGAAAATCAAACGATTATTTAGTGTAATTTTACTATCAGGTTATGGTAAAAATGTAAAAAATCAAAAACTTGACCTGCAAATTTATATATATTGCATAAAAACTAAATATAATTTTTGTTTGATAAAATTGCTCTCTTTTATTGCTCTTTTGACAAAAATATGATAGAATAATTCAGAGGTAGTATGTATTATGGATAATGTTATAGTAGTAGCCTCCGGAAAAGGCGGCACCGGTAAGTCAACGGTGTGCATTTGCCTTTCGGTTGCTCTTATAAAACAGGGTAAAAAAGTTTTGCTTATCGACTGCGACTGCGGTATGCGTGGTCTTGATATTATGCTCGATATGGAAAACGATATTGTTTTTGATGCGGCAGACGCCGTAAGCGGCAACTGTTCTTTTACAGATGCGGTTTATAAAAGCAAAAACAATGAAAATCTTTATCTAATGGCAGCACCTTTCGATACCGATAACGAGCTTAGTCCGGGTGTGTTCCGTCAGCTTGTGGAGTCTTTAAAGGCTGATTATGATTTTGTTATTATTGATTCACCGGCGGGTATCGGTTCGGGCTTTGTTACTGCTGCTACGCCTGCCGACAGGGCGCTTATAGTAGCTAATGCAGAGCCTACAAGTGTACGAGGCGGACTAAAGGTTAAAAACAAGCTCGATGCTTTGGGTGTAAAAAACCAAAGGCTTGTAATTAACCGCTTTGACAGAAAAACTTTTACCGAGCTTGGCTTTTATGCCGACCTTGATGAAGTTATTGATGCGGTGCAAACTCAGCTTATAGCGCTTGTGCCGTTTGACATAAGAATATCAGTTATTATGCAGCGTGGAGTTGCAGGGCTTAACTGGAGTGCCGCAGCATCGGTTTTTGATTGTCTGGCACGAAGGCTTGAGGGGCAGAGAGTTCCCTTGGCATTTAAAGGATAAGCCTTTTAATATATAGGGAGGAATTTGTGTATGAATATTGCTCTTATTGCGCACGATGAAAAAAAGGAACTTATGGTTCAGTTCTGCATTGCTTATTGCGGTGTTTTAAGCAGAAATAACCTTTGTGCAACAGGCACTACGGGCAAAATGGTTTCAGAGGCAACAGGTCTTACAATTCAAAAGTTTTTAGCCGGCTCACAGGGCGGCAGTCAGCAGATTGCGGCAAGAATTGCTTGCAACGAAATTGATATGCTTCTCTTTTTCAGAGATCCGCTCAATCCAAAGCCAAACGAGCCTAATGATATGAATATGCTCAGACTTTGCGATATGCACAATATTCCGGTTGCAACAAATATCGCAACCGCAGAGGTACTCATTCATGGTCTTGAGCGTGGCGACCTTGACTGGAGAAATATTTTAAAGTAAAAAACGATTTCATTGTCGGGCGGTTTTGTGCTGCCCGATAATTGTGTTTATACGGAATTTTCGATTAATATAAAAGGTTTTATAATTTGGAGGAAATAATGGGAGTAATCACCAAAAAGATTAAGGGCACAGAGGATGTTTTGCCAAAGGACAGCTACCGCTGGCAGTTTGTAGAAGATGTTATGCGCAAGGAGTCGGCGTCTTACGGCTTTAAAGAAATTCGTACACCTGTTTTTGAGCACACAGAGCTTTTTGCCAGAGGTGTGGGTCAGACAACAGATGTTGTTCAGAAAGAAATGTACACATTCGATACAAAGGGCGGTGAAAGCGTTACCCTTCGTCCCGAGGGTACGGCAGGCGCAGCAAGAGCAGTGCTTGAGCACGGTCTTGTAAATGACAGTTTACCTATCAAGGCAAGCTATTTTGTGTCTTGCTACCGCTACGAAAAGCCGCAGGCAGGCAGATTAAGAGAGTTCCACCAATTCGGTCTTGAGTGCTACGGCACACAGTCGCCTGTTGCCGATGCAGAGCTTATCTGCGCCGCTCAGTCGATTTTTGACCGCCTCGGCATTAAGCAGCTCAGACTTGAGATTAACTCTATCGGCTGTCCTGCTTGTCGTGCCGAGTATCACAAGGCGCTCAAGGAGTATTTTTACGGATACAAAGACGAGCTTTGCGAAACCTGCAATTCAAGACTTGAAAAAAATCCTATGAGAATACTCGACTGCAAAAGTCCCGTATGCTCAAAGATTGCACAGGGCGCACCTAAAATTACAGATTATCTTTGCGACGAGTGTAAAGAGCACTTTGCAAGCGTTCAGGAATACCTTGACGCCGCAGGTGTTGAATATACAGTAAATCCTACAATTGTTCGTGGACTTGACTACTACACAAAGACTGTTTTTGAGTTTGTTACCGACTTTATCGGTGCTCAAGGCACAGTTTGTGGCGGCGGCAGATATGACGGACTTATTGAGGAGCTCGGCGGAAAGCACTTGCCGTCACTCGGATTTGCAATGGGCATTGAAAGACTTTTAATGCTTATGGACAAGCAGGGCATTGAAATTCCGAAACCGTCAACCTGCGACCTCTATGTTGCGGTTATGGGCGAAAAGGCATCGCTTAAATCATTTGAAATTATCAAAGCTGTCCGTTCCTGCGGACTTATTGCCGAAACCGATGTTGTAGGCAGAGGACTTAGAGCACAGATGAAATATGCCGACAAAATCGGCGCAAAGTTCTCTATGGTGCTCGGCGACAATGAGATTGAGCAGGGCAAGGCAGTTATTAAGAATATGTCGAGCGGCGAGCAGACTGAAATTGTACTTGACGATACATTTGCAGAGAAATTTATGGTACTTCAGCTTGCCGATGTTGACAGCTTTAAGCTGTAAGCGTTGACAACTTAATTTAAGGAGATATACAAAAATGGCAGAATTTATGACAGGACTTAAACGAACCGACTATTGCTCCGACCTTAGAATCGGCGATGTCGGCAGAGAAGTAACAGTTTGCGGTTGGGTACAGCGTTGTCGTGACCTCGGTCAGCTTATTTTTATAGATTTGCGTGACCGCACAGGCATTGTGCAGCTTGCGTTTAATGATAAGACGGATAAAGAAATTTTTGATAAAGCTTTTGCTTGCCGCAGTGAGTATGTTTTGGCGGCAAAAGGCATAGTATGTGAGAGAAGTTCCAAGAACAAGGATATTCCCACAGGCGATATTGAGGTTATGGTAACAGACCTTCGTGTGCTTTCAAAGGCACAGACACCGCCTTTTGAAATTGTTGACGAAACAAGCACAAACGAGGAGTTAAGACTTAAATACCGTTATCTTGACCTTCGCCGCCGTCCTATTCAGAACAACATTATTATGAGAAGTAAGATTGCAAAGGTTGCAAGAGATTACTTTTATGAGAACGGCTTTATCGAAATAGAAACTCCTATGATGATAAAGTCAACTCCGGAGGGCGCAAGAGATTACCTTGTACCGTCAAGAATACACAAGGGAAAGTTCTACGCTCTTCCGCAGTCACCGCAGATTTACAAGCAGCTTTTGATGGTATCGGGTTTTGACCGTTACATTCAGCTTGCTCGTTGTTTCAGAGATGAGGATTTAAGAGCCGACCGTCAGCCTGAGTTTACTCAGATTGATATGGAGCTTTCGTTTGTGGATATGGACGAAATTATGGAAATCAACGAGGGACTTTTCAAGCGTTTGTTTAAAGAAGTGCTTGGCAAGGAGCTTGTAACTCCTTTTGAAAAAATGACATATAATGACGCAATGGAGAACTACGGTTCGGATAAGCCTGATATTCGTTTTGATATGAAAATTCAGAATATATCCGACCTTGTAAAGGACTGCGGTTTCAGCGTATTTACAAGCGCTGTTGAAAACGGCGGTTCGGTTCGTGCCATTGTAGCAAAGAATGCGGCGTCTGTTTACACAAGAAAAGAAATCGACAAGCTTACAGAGTATGTAAAGGGAATCGGCGCTAAAGGTCTTGCCTATGTAAGATGGGTTGACGAGCCGAACGCATCTTTCAAAAAGTTTATGACAGAGGAAGAGCTTTCTGCAATTTACGAAAGACTCGGCGCTGAAAAGGGCGATGTAATCTTCATTGTTGCCGATAAGAACAGCACAGTTCTTACAACTCTCGGTGCATTAAGACTTAAGGTTGCCAAGGTGCTCGACATTATTCCTGATGAATTTAAGTTCCTTTGGATTGTTGACTTCCCATTCTTTGAGTATGACGAAGAGAGCGGCGAGTGGCTTGCAATGCACCATCCGTTTACAATGCCTAAAGAGGAGTGCTTGCAGTACCTCGACACAGACCCGTCAAAGGTTATTGCAAAGGCTTATGACCTCACACTTAACGGCACAGAGCTTTCAAGCGGTTCTATGCGTATTACAGATTATGAGTTACAGCAGAGAATGTTTAAGGCGTTAAAGCTCACAGACGAGGAAATTGAAGCAAAATTCGGATTCCTTGTAGAAGCGTATAAGTACGGTGCTCCGCCACACGGCGGTATGGGCATTGGTCTTGACCGTGTTACAATGCTTATGTGCGGCACAGACAGCCTTCGTGATGTTACGGCATTCCCTAAGGTACAGAACGCAAGCGAGCTTATGTCGGCTTGCCCGTCTGTTGTTGATGATGAGAGCCTTGATGTTCTCGGCATTTCAGTAAAGCCACAGGAGTAAGCGATGAATTTTATCGTATCAGCTTTTTTGGCGAAAAGTGCAGCGGTTTCTTCGAGCGGAGTGCCTGTCGGACTTATTGTAACGCTTGTTATAATAGCGGCACTTGTCATTGCCATTGCGGTGGCAGTTTACAAAATAAAAAGAGGAATAAGACAAATTTCAAGAACTATGTTCGGTACGGATTCCTTTGCACAGGGAATTAATAATCAAAAAATGGAAATGAGTGAAACTCCACGCTCTTTGCAGGCTATGACAAGTCTTTGCTTGCCGAGGATACAAAGAGATTTCCCGGAGTTTGACTATGACGATTACAAACAAAAGACAGAAACCGTACTGCGCAGCTATATGAACTCTATTGAGGAGAAAAATCCGGAGCTTTTATACGGCGAGTGTTCCACAGCCTTAAAAGACAATGTAAAGGGCATTATTGCTGACTTGTCAAACAGAGGCTATGCACAGAGCTATGACGATATTGTAATTCACCGTACGGAGATTTCACGATACACAAAGGACGGCGCAACCGCAAGAATTTTGTTTGTGTCTTCCGTTGGTTCTTACACCTACACCACAGACAGCTCAGGCGGCGTGGTGTACGGCAGCAGAGATATGAAAACTCAAAGCGTGTATGAAACCGAGCTTGTGTATATTCAGAATGTGGATATGGTGGCAAACGGCAGCGAGGGACTTGGTCTTAATTGCCCTAACTGCGGCGCACCTATCAAAAACTTAGGTCAAAAATTCTGCGAATACTGCGGCACAGGCATTACGGAAATCAACATAAGAGCGTGGAAATTCTCGTCAATAAGAGAACAAACCAACTCCACAAGACCATATTAATTTATAATTAAAATGTACTTTGGCAGATATTGAAAATTAGATTGACTCACTCTTAAAAAATCTTGAAAAGTTGTTTAGGAGTATCTGTTCTAAAAAGTAAACTCTCCACTTCGGTACATTTATTTCAGCTCACAAAAATAAATAAAGAAAATTTCTTGTAAAAAGGAGAAAAACTATGGGCATTATCAGAGCAGCCATTAACTCAGTTAAAGGCGGATTGGCAGATTCTTGGCAGGAGGTTATTCAGCCAAGACCAATGAGCGGAACTCTCGCAATGGTTCCGGGTGAAAAGATAACACACGGAACATCTCAGAACACAAAGGGCACACCGAATATTGTATCAAACGGATCTGTTATTCAGGTTTACGACAATCAGTGTATGCTCCTTATTGACGGCGGTAAGGTAGTTGACTTTACTGCAGAACCGGGTTATTACCAGGTAAGCAACAGTTCAATGCCGTCACTTTTCTGCGGTCAGTTCGGCGACTCTCTTAAAGAAACATTCTCCCGTATTAAGTACGGCGGTATCCCTTCACAGTCGCAGTATGTAATTTACATCAACCTTGCCGAAATTACAGGTATTCTTTTCGGCACAAAGAATGTTGTAAACTACTTTGACAGCTTTTACAATGCAGAACTTTTCCTCCGTGCGCACGGTACATATTCTATTAAGATTACCGATCCGCTTAAGTTCTATCAGGAAGTAATCGACAAGGGCCTTGTAACAGCTTGTCAGCCTTTTGACTACAAGTCAAAGTCAATTCAGTACAACACAGAGTTTGAGGCAGCGTTAAGCTCGGCTATCAACAACTTCTCGGCTGACGGTTACAGAATCAGCTTTATTAAGGGTAAATCCCGTGAATTTGGTCAGTATATGGCTAAAACTCTTGACGAGGAATGGGAGCAGCAGCGTGGTTTCCAGGTTCAGGCAGTTGCTATCAACATTTCTTATAATGACGAGAGCACAGAGCTTATCAATATGAGAAACAAGGGCGCAATGCTTTCAGACGCAGCAGTTCAGCAGGGCTATGTAGCAGCTAATGTTGCAGAGGGTATGAAAGCAGCAGGCTCAAACTCAAACGGCGCTATGGCAGGCTTTATGGGTATGGGCATGGGTATGAACGCAGGCGGTAATATCCTCGGCGGCTATCAGCAGAACCCACACTACAACAATCAGCAGCCACAGCAGCCTCAACAGCCACAGGGCAATCCGCTCGGCGGCGCACAGCCTGCTCAGCCGCAGCAGAACGCTCAACAGCCTGTACAGCCTCAGTCGGCAGACAGCTGGACTTGCGCTTGCGGTGCGGTAAATACAGGCAAATTCTGCCCTGAATGCGGTGCAAAAAAGCCTGACGCACCTAAAAAGCATTTCTGTGTAAACTGCGGATATGAATTAAAAGAAAATCAGAAATTCTGTCCGGAGTGCGGTACAAAAGCAGAATAATTTTGAGGGATAAGGTAGTAGATGGGTACAGTCAATTATAACTGCCCGTCCTGCGCCGCACCATTGACATTTAACCCCGAAAGGCAGAGATTTTGTTGTGAATACTGCCTTTCGGAGTTTTCGCCTGAGAAAATTCAGCAGATTTACGCTGAAAGGGAGCAAAGCGGTGCGGACACTCAACAGGAATTTAAAGAGGAACTGCACGATGGATATGTGTTCCATTGCGATTCGTGCGGTGCAGAGGTTGTTGCAACATCATCAACAGCGGCAACAACCTGCTTTTACTGCCACAATCCTGTTGTGCTCAAGGGCAGATTGTCGGGAGATTTCAGACCCGACAGAATTATTCCGTTTAAGTTGTCACGAGAACAAGCCGTTTCAGCTTTTATGGATAAAACAAAAGGCAAAAAGTTTTTGCCCAAAGATTTTTTAAGCAACTCAAATATTGAGAAAATGACAGGTGTATATTTCCCATATTGGTACATAGATACTCAACAGGATTCTCATATGACGGCAAGGGGCAAAAAGTACAGGCACTGGAAATCCGGTGACAGACGATATACCGAAACTTCGTATTATGACCTGTTCAGAAGCGGCGATGTTTATATACGCAATGTTTTTGAAAGGGCGCTTTCATCTACCGACAGAGAAATGCTGCAGTGCATACATCCGTTTGATTTGTCAGAGGCACAGAAGTTTTCTATGTCGTATTTGTCGGGATTTCAGGCTGAAAAAAGAGATATAGAAAAAGCGAATATTCAGCAAATGGTTGACCAAAGGGTTGACGAGTATTGCAAAGAGGTGCTAAAAAGCACTTGCCGAGAATATTCAGGTGTTGAAGTAACAAATTACTATGACCGCACAGACATAGAAAGCTGGAGCTACACGCTTTTGCCGGTGTGGATTATGACCTATAATTATAAGGGCAAAATTTATCCGTTTGCCATCAACGGTCAGACAGGTAAACTCTACGGCAGTCTGCCTGCCGCAACCGATAAGCTTGTTATATTCTCCTGCATTTTGGCGGGAATCGGATTTATTCTCGGTATGCTGGGAGGTATATTCTTATGCTGAAAAATATACTTTCCGTTGCCGCCACAGCGTTGGCGGTAAGTGCAATGCTTGCGGTTTCTGCTAATACGGCATTTGCCGAAAGCACAAAAAAGCTTACGGACGATGCGGACATTTTGCTTGATTCACAGGAAGAAAGCATTGAGAATAATCTCAAAAAGTGTACGCTCGCAACAGGCTGGGACACTATAATCTATACAAACAACAACAATGTTTCATCATACGATATAGAGGACTATTGCAACGATTATTTCGATAACCACGATTACGGTTGCGGTGACGAAAAAAGCGGCGTGTTCCTCACTGTTGATATGAGCTCTCGTGAAATGTATATCATTACAAAGGGCGAGGCTATGTATTATTTTGATGACAGTCGTATGGATACTATGCTTGACGATGTTCAGGCGGAGCTTGCAGATGGCAACTATCAGGGTGCGTGCAACGAATTTATTGATTCTGTGCAGTACTATCACTCTGTTGGCAAAAGCACCGGCAACTCATCATATAACAATGTTAAGATTCAAGACGAGCCGCTTACGCTTGCCGACAGATTTTTAAAAGGTATGTACACCGGAGCGGTGCTTGCACTTGCGGTGGGAGCATTTGCGGCAGGTGCGTGCGTTATTATCCGTTATAAATACAGTCAGAACGGTAAGGGTGCAAACTACGACCTTGAAAAGAACAGCTCGCTGAACCTCACCGAAAGCAGAGATCAGTTTTTATACAAAAATGTGACTTATACTACCGTGTCGAGTTCAAGTTCAAGCTCGTCGTCGCACAGCAGTCACAGGAGCAGCAGTCACCATTCAAGTCATTCATCACACGGCGGCGGTGGCAGACATTTTTAAAATTGCAACAATGGTGTTCTTCATATTTATCAAGAACAAAATCAGACTCTTTACAAACGATCGGCAGGAATTTTGTTCCTGCCGATTTTTAAAAGAATATTTTTGATGCAGATGAGTTGCGGTTTGTCAGCGGTTAAGGCTAAATAATAAAAATTTAGGTCAAGCCTTTTTAAAGGCTTGCGCCGTTATGTTCAAGCCACCAAACGGCAAGCCGTTTGGCTATCGTTAAATTGAGCAAGAGGAAGTATTTGTGGGCGTTGCCCACACCCACAACCTTTGAAAAGGTTGACCAAGCTTTTATAATCGTGACGGAGAGTAGGTCGATTTTTTTGTTTCCCGAATGACAATTCGCTTACCTTTTATCTGCATTTTAATTCCGAACCAAATCCCAACAGGCAATGCAAAAGTATTACCCGTACAGCGTTTTATTAAAGAATATGAAAAATTATGAAATTATAGATAAGCTCTACGCCTATCACAATGCAGACAGAGCAGAGTTTACAGCATTAATAAATACTGTTTCAGACGAAGAACTTGAGTATTTGCGCAAAAAGGCACAGCGGACGGCACAAAAATACTACGGTAACAAGGTGTATATCCGTGGTTTGATTGAGATTTCAAGTATTTGTAAAAATGACTGCCTTTACTGCGGTATACGCAGGTCAAATGCAGATGCCGTTCGTTACCGACTCTCAAAAGAGCAGATTTTACAGTGCTGCGATACAGGCTACTCGCTCGGCTTTCGCACCTTTGTTTTGCAGGGCGGCGAGGACGGATATTTTACCGATGATGTTATGTGCGATATTGTGCAAAAAATCAAGCAAAAATACCCCGACTGCGCAGTAACGCTTTCTCTCGGCGAACGCAGTTACGAAAGTTACAAAAGACTGTTTGATTCGGGTGCAGACCGATATCTTCTTCGTCACGAAACGGCAGACAAAGAGCATTACGAAAAATTACACCCTGACAATATGTCACATCAAAACAGGCTTGAGTGCTTGCATCGGCTCAAAGAAATAGGCTATCAGACAGGCGCAGGTTTTATGGTCGGTTCGCCTTTTCAGACTGCCGAAAATCTTGCGGATGATTTGCTTTTTATAAAAAATCTAAATCCGCAAATGTGCGGCATAGGGCCGTTTATTCCGCATAAAGACACACCCTTTGCAAGTTATCACACAGGCAGTGTGCGGCTTTGCCTTATGCTTATTTCAATTATACGGCTTATGTTGCCGAGCGTTTTGTTGCCGTCAACAACGGCACTCGGTACGGCAGACAGCAGAGGCAGAGAAAAAGGAATACTCCATGGCGCAAATGTGGTAATGCCAAATCTCTCGCCGATTGAGCATAGGAAAGATTATTCGCTGTATGATAATAAAATCTGTACGGGCGATGAGTCGGCGCAGTGCATAAGTTGTATGAAAAACAGAATGAAGTCAATCGGCTACGAAGTTGTGACCGATGTGGGAAATTATATTGCTCCTTAGTTGCGACAGGAAAGGAAATATGAAATGTATGACAAAAAATCTCTTAAAGCAGAGGAATTTATTAATGACGGTGAAATACTCGACACCATAAAATATGCAGACGAAAACAAAGATAACCTTGCGCTCATAGACAAAATCATAGACAAGGCAAGGCTTAGAAAAGGACTTGACCACAGGGAGGCAAGCGTATTGCTTGCGTGCGAGGACAGCGAAAGACTTGCAAAAATTTATGACCTTGCCGAGCAGATAAAAAAGGATTTTTACGGCGACAGAATAGTTATGTTTGCGCCGCTTTACCTTTCAAATTATTGTGTGAACGGTTGCGTGTACTGCCCGTATCATCTTAAAAATAAACATATCTGCCGAAAAAAACTTACGCATGAAGAAGTGAAGAGCGAGGTTATCGCATTGCAGGATATGGGGCACAAAAGGCTTGCGATTGAAGCGGGCGAAGACCCCGTAAACAATCCGATTGAGTACATTCTTGAGTGCATAAAGACGATTTATTCAATTAACCATAAAAACGGCGCAATCAGACGAGTTAATGTAAATATTGCCGCCACCACGGTTGAAAATTACAGAAAGCTAAAGGATGCCGGCATAGGAACTTATATTCTTTTTCAGGAAACTTACAACAAAAAGGGTTACGAAGAGCTCCACCCCACAGGTCCGAAACATAATTACGATTACCATACCGAGGCAATGGACAGGGCAATGCAGGGTGGAATTGACGATGTAGGCTTGGGCGTATTGTTTGGATTGGAACTTTATCGCTATGAATTTGCAGGACTTTTAATGCACGCAGAGCATCTTGAGGCGGTTCACGGAGTAGGCCCGCATACAATCAGCGTCCCACGAATTAAGCACGCAGACGATATAGATCCCGATTCATTTGACAACGGAATAGATGACGAAACTTTTGCGAAAATTTGCGCACTGATAAGAATTTCCGTACCGTACACGGGTATGATTATTTCGACCAGAGAGAGTAAGGCGGTGCGTGAAAAGGTAATAAGACTCGGTGTGTCGCAAATCAGCGGTGCGTCCTGCACAAGTGTTGGCGGCTATGCCGAGCCTGAGGAAGAGGACGAGAACACGGCTCAATTTGATGTGTCGGACAATCGTACGCTTGACGAAGTTGTAAATTGGCTAATGAGCCTTGGCTATATCCCGTCATTCTGCACGGCTTGTTATCGTGAGGGCAGAACAGGTGACCGATTTATGTCGCTTTGCAAAAGCGGTCAGATTCAAAACTGCTGTCACCCCAATGCACTTATGACGCTTAAGGAGTATCTTATGGACTATGCAAGCGAGGATACAAGGAAAATTGGCGAAAAGCTCATTGAAAAAGAGCTTTTGAAAATTCCAAATGAAAAGGTAAGAAAAATTGCCGCACAACACATTGCAGAGATAGAAAACGGCAGTCGGGATTTCCGCTTTTAAGAGGTGCTTATGGGACTTAATGACACACCGCTTGCAGAAAGAGTGCATATTGCATTTTTCGGCAAGCGCAACGCAGGTAAATCAAGCCTTGTAAATGCGGTCACGGGGCAGAATTTGTCGGTTGTATCCGAAGTAAAGGGAACGACCACAGACCCTGTAATGAAAGCAATGGAGCTTTTGCCGCTCGGCCCTGTTGTGATAATAGACACACCGGGTATTGACGATGAGGGTGACCTTGGCAAAATGCGAGTTGAAAAGGCAAGACAAGTGCTTGACGGAACGGATATTGCAGTGCTTGTGGTTGACGGTTTGATGGGAAAAACAGCGGCAGATTCTGAACTTATAAATCTGTTTGAACAGAAAAACATACCGTATGTTGTGGCATATAACAAGGCTGATTTGCTGAAAAATCCACCGCATACAGATGACGGAATGTTTGTAAGCGCAGAACAAAATACAGGCGTTTTTGAGTTGAAAGAAAGAATAGCAAGCCTGTTAAAATCCGACAGAGAGCAGAGAACGCTTTGCTCGGATTTAATTAGCGCAGGTGATACGGTAGTGCTTGTTGTGCCGATAGACAAGGCGGCGCCAAAGGGCAGAATAATTTTGCCGCAGCAAATGGCAATACGGGAAATTCTCGATTCGGGCGCAATCGCCGTTGTAACGAGGGACAGTGAATTTGAACAGACTTTGAACTCGCTTGCCCAAAAGCCGTCGCTTGTAATTACCGACAGTCAGGCTTTTGCAGTAATCGCAAAACTCACCCCGAAAGACATCAGACTTACTTCTTTTTCAATTCTTATGGCAAGGTATAAGGGTGTGCTTGACACTGCCGCAAAGGGCGCAAAAGCCATAGATTCGCTTTGTGGCGGTGACACTGTACTTATAAGCGAGGGATGCACTCACCACCGCCAGTGCGATGACATCGGCACTGTAAAACTGCCCCGACTTTTGAAAAAATATACGGGAAAGGATATAAAAATAGAAACAAGCTCAGGAAGAGATTTCCCGACCGAACTTGCAAAATATAAACTTGTTATTCATTGCGGCGGCTGTATGCTCAACGAAAAAGAAGTTGACAGCCGCAGACAAAAAGCCGAAAACGCAGGCGTACCGTTTACAAACTACGGCATAGCAATTTCATATATGCGTGGAATTTTTAACGGCAGTTTGTTTGTTAACAGGGGATGAAATCACAACTTTTTAGATAAAAATTCAAAATTTAGGTCAACCCTTTTTAAAGGGTTGCGGGTTTGGGCAGAGCCCATAAAACATTAAAAATACACTTATTTTGAATATAAATAAACAGTTGTTATTACATCGTAAAATAGCCAAACTTTAGATTAATAAATACTTTAAGATAAAATAAAAGTTAAGATTAATAAGTGGCAGAAAGTTGGACAGTTACACTTGAGTTTAAGTAGAGAAAAGATATTTTAAAGGACGCAAAAGTTTATAGGTGTGACTGATTTGCCCTTGAAGAGTGGCAAATTAGTAGTTTTAGTAGCGTGCTTTTTCTCTTTGTTGCTGTCGCATTTGGCTCACGCCATTGTGTTCAAGCCGCCAAACAGCAAGCTGTTTGGCTATCGTTAGATTGCATAAACGGAAAGTATTTGTGGGCTTTGCCCACACCCACAACCTTTGAAAAGGTTGACCAAACTTTTATAACTTTTATAATTACTTGTCAAAACACTCTGCTAAACCATAATTTTAAACTACCTTGACGGTAACATCAATTCTTTTTGTGCGGTGCATTGTGTCTTCAACGCTGTAAGTCAGCTTATATGTACCGACTTTATCGGTAAGAACATTGCCTGTTACGGATATTTTATCTGTAATATTGTTTGAACAGGTGTCAACAGCGGTTACACCCTCAAGCAGGTCGGCGGTTTCGCCTTTGGTTATAGTCAAATCGCTTGTACCGTAAATTTCGGGAGTCTTTGCAGCGTATGGGTTTTGCGGATCGTCATCTGTCGGGTCCCAACCGCAACTCAGATCTGTGATTTTGATTGCATCAGGCTTGCCGAGAGGGCCCGGATTGTCGTCATCGTAAACGGTTACGGGTGTGTTTTCGGGACAATTATCATATATCCACTTTACATCTGCGGTTTCCATTCTCACGCAACCGAGCGAACCCTCTCCGCCGAGCTTGTTAAATTCCTCGGTTTCGAGTGTGTCGGCGCTTGCGTCTGTATACGGAACTGAGTGGAACAGGTAGTCGCCGTAAAATCCCGATACATAGTGACCGTAAACATCATTGAAAAGCGGATTCCATTCCTGCTTGTAATAAATAGAAAAATCATCTCCGAGTACGGTCGCTTTATCTATGCCCGTTGAGCAAATCATTGCACGGATAGGTACGGTGTATTCGCCGCTTTTGTCATAGGTGTAAACCGTAACGCAGTTTTGATCTCTGTTTACTTTAATAAAATACGGATTTTTTTCGTAAACATTATTGAGGTTTTCGTTCAGCACATCGGTGTTTGCAATGTAGCAGGTTGAATATCCGTCATAGAGGCTCGGTGTTTCTGCCATAACCGTTACATTGTAGGTATGGCGAGTGTTGCCTATTTGAGCGGTAATGGTTGCCGTACCCTCGCTGATTCCGTCAATTCGTCCGCCGTCATCAACGGTAACTATGTTGCTGTCACTGCTTGTCCATTTTGATTTTGCAAGATCTTCAGCGGTAGATTCGGACGGGGTTATTATTTTTATCTCATTACATTCAAGGCTTATGTCTGCGGTTTCTCCTGTTACAATAACGGTTGGCTGTTTGTTGTTTGCCAAAGACGATGGCTGAGTTGCGTTTGTGTCTTTGCTTGTCGGCGCTGAATTGTCAGCGGTTTTTCCTAAAAAAGCGGTTATTATTATCGTTGCGCCGAGTACAATAGCAAGTCGCTGTATAAAGGATTTACGATTAATGGATTTAAAATTCATTGAATTGTTCCTTTCGTTTGTATCTCTGTAAAAATTATATTTGTCATTTTATTTCATTATTATATATGTTTTTTCAAAAAAGTTCAAGAAATATTTAATTATTTAACAAAAATATTGCGAAATATGTTAGAATATATACGGTGATAATTATGTTACATTTTATAAAGCACTTCAGAACGATTACAAGGCATAGGCACAAGGTTATTGCCCACTGCGCAAAGGCAGGCATACTTTGGCAGGGACTTTGGCACGACCTTTCTAAATATTCACCGACAGAATTTATCCCCGGTGCAAAGTATTATCAGGGCACAAGAAGTCCTAATGAAAAGGAAAGAGAGCTTTACGGCTACTCCAAGGCGTGGATGCACCATAAGGGCAGAAATCGCCACCACTATGAATATTGGAACGATTACAACCCAAAGAGCAAGCAGATAGAAAATGTGGAAATGCCGCTTAATTATGTTATTGAAATGTTTTGCGACAGAGTAGCCGCAAGCAAAATATACAACGGCGCTTCATATACCGACAGAGATTCGCTCGATTATTTTGGCAGGGTAAAGGGTAAGCACCGTATGCACGAAAATACAGAAAAACTGCTTGAGGAATTGCTTACCATGCTGAGCGAAAAGGGAGAAGAAGAAACTTTTGCTTATATAAGAAAATTAAGAAAAATCAAAAAATAATTTCTTTGTGATTTTAATGAATTTATTTTACCGATTTTGCGTTTTAAAGTAATGAAATGCTTTTGCCACTTGTAATGAACAGAACAAAAATCAACAAAATTTATGTAAAAACAAATAATAAAAAACAAGTAATTGTTAAATTTTTCACATATTAAAAAATATACCGAAAATAGGCGGCGCTTTAGGCAAAAAATATAGGGAAAATTCGGCTTTTTTAGGCAAAAATAAAAAGCATTGGTAATTTTTGAAAATCCTTGACTTTAGCAAAAAAATGTGGTATTTTATATATGCTGATTTTATGACGGAAAATAATAAATCAGCAACGCAAGACTTACATTGCCGTTTCGGCAAAAAAAGCAATAAAATCAATTCAATGAGAGTTAAATCTCGTCTATTGAAAATGCTTGAAGTGCCGACGGTTCAAATCAATACGGTTTGAGCCTTGTCGGTTTTATTTTTGAAATACAGGGGGTTATTCTATGCGTTCCGAATGGAGTAATTTTGTTGGCGGACTTTGGGAATCTGAAATCAATGTCAGAGACTTTATCCAGAAAAACTATAAGCCATATGACGGCGATGAGTCATTCCTCGTAGGTCCTACTGAGGCTACTGATAAGCTTTGGGGCAAACTTAAAGAACTTCAGAAAGAAGAAAGAAGTAAGGGCGGCGTGCTCGATATGGAGACTGAGGTTGTTACCTCTCTCACAGCTTACGGCGCAGCATACATTGACGAAGATCTCAAGGATCTTGAGCAGGTAGTCGGTCTTCAGACAGACAAGCCTTTAAAGCGTGCATTTATGCCTTATGGCGGCATTAAGATGGCTGAACAGTCATGCCAGATGTACGGCTATGAGCCAAGCCCTAAGCTTCACGAAATCTTTACAAAATATCACAAGACACACAACCAGGGTGTATTCGATATCTACACACCTGAAATGAAGGTTGCTCGTCACAACAAGATTCTTACAGGTCTTCCGGATACATACGGCAGAGGCAGAATCGTTGGCGATTACAGAAGAATTGCTCTTTATGGTATTGATTACCTTATCGAGTGCAAGAAGGAAGACTTCGCTGAAACAAACCGTCAGGGTATGAGAAGAGGCGACTTCCAGCTTCGTGAGGAAATTGCAGATCAGATCAAGGCTCTTAACGGCATGAAGGAAATGGCTGCAATCTACGGCTTTGATATTTCACAGCCTGCTAAGAACGCTAAAGAAGCTGTTCAGTGGCTCTACTTCGGCTACCTCGCAGCTATTAAGACTCAGAACGGCGCTGCAATGAGTGTAGGCAGAGTTTCTACATTCCTCGACATTTATATTGAGCGTGACCTTGAGAACGGTACACTCACAGAGGCTCAGGCTCAGGAACTTATCGACCACTTTGTAATGAAGTGCCGTATGGTTAAGTTCGCAAGAATCGAAAGCTACAACCAGCTCTTCTCAGGCGACCCGGTATGGGCTACACTTGAGGTTGCAGGTATTGGTATGGACGGCCGTTCACAGGTAACTAAGAACGACTTCCGTTTCCTCCACACACTTGAGAATATGGGACCTTCACCTGAGCCAAACCTCACAGTTCTCTATTCTTCAAGACTTCCTGAGGGCTTTAAGAAGTACGCTTCTAGGATCTCAGTTCAGACAAGCTCAATTCAGTACGAGAACGATGATGTTATGCGTCCGGTTTGGGGCGATGACTACTCAATCTGCTGCTGCGTATCTGCAACAGAAACAGGTAAGGAAATCCAGTTCTTCGGCGCTCGTGCTAACCTTGCTAAGTGTCTTCTTTACGCTATCAACGGCGGTGTTGATGAAAAGACAAAGGTACAAGTAGGTCCTGAGTACAGACCAATTACTTCAGAGTACCTCGACTATGCTGAGGTTATCAAGAAGTATGACGCTATGATGGATTGGCTTGCTCACCTCTATGTAGGTACACTTAATATGATTCACTATATGCACGATAAGTATTACTATGAGGCTGCCGAGATGGCACTTATTGATACTAACTGCCGCCGTACATTTGCAACAGGTATCGCTGGTTTCTCACACGTTGTTGACTCACTCAGCGCTATTAAGTATGCAAAGGTTAAGGTTATTCGTGACGAAGACGGTATTGCTACTGACTTTGAAATCGACGGTGAGTTCCCAAGATATGGTAACAACGATGAGAGAGCAGACGAAATCGCTGTAAACCTCCTCCGTAAGTTTATGAGCAAGATCAGATACTGCCACACATACAGAGATTCTGAGCCTACAACATCTATCCTTACAATTACATCAAATGTTGTATATGGTAAGGCAACAGGTTCACTTCCTGACGGCAGAAAAGCAGGCGAGCCACTTTCACCAGGCGCTAACCCATCTTACGGTGCAGAGCAGAGCGGTCTTCTTGCTTCACTTAACTCTGTTGCTAAACTTCCATATGAGTATGCACTCGATGGTATTTCAAATACACAGACAATCAGCCCGGACGCACTTGGCCACAATGATGACGAGCGTGTAAACAACCTCGTAAATGTACTTGACGGTTACTTTGATCAGGGTGCACACCACCTCAATGTAAATGTATTCGGTACAGAAAAGCTCATTGACGCTATGGAGCATCCTGAGAAAGAAGAGTACGCTAACTTCACAATTCGTGTATCAGGCTACGCTGTTAAGTTCATTGACCTTACAAGAGAGCAGCAACTCGATGTAATCGCAAGAACTTGCCACAAGTCAATGTAATTTATAATGGAAAATAAAGAGTTAGTCGGCTATGTCCACTCACTCGAAAGCTTTGGTTCTGTTGACGGCCCGGGTGTAAGATATGTAGTATTTCTGAGCGGCTGCGCAATGCGCTGTCAGTTTTGCCACAATCCCGACACTTGGCAAATGAGTAAGGGTACACCTTACACAGCAGAAGAATTGCTTAAAAAAGCTGTCGCATATCGCCCTTACTGGAAAAGTGAGGGCGGTATTACAGTTAGTGGAGGAGAGCCGCTTTTACAGATTGATTTTCTTATTGACTTTTTTAAAAAGGCAAAAGAGCTCGGTATAAATACAACGCTTGACACAAGCGGAAATCCGTTTACCAAAAAAGAGCCTTACTATTCAAAATGGAAAGAGCTTATGAAGTATACGGATTTGCTGTTGCTCGACATTAAGCATATTGATGACGAACAGCACAAAATTCTCACCGGGCAAACAAATGTAAATATTCTGCAAATGGCAAGAGAGCTTTCGGATATGGGCAAGCCTGTATGGATTCGCCATGTGCTTGTTCCGCAGAGGAGCGACTATGACGAGTATCTGTATCGCCTTGCTGATTTTATAAAAACTCTTAAAAATGTTCAGCGAGTTGAAGTTCTGCCATACCATACACTTGGTGTATATAAATGGAAAGAGCTTGGCATTGACTATAAACTTGAGGGCATTGATCCGCCAACACCCGAGAGAGTTCTTAACGCAAAGAAAATTCTCGGTTGCGAATAATAACCTAATATTTTTGGGACAGTCTGATGACTGTCCCTTTTTGATTAGATCTTTTATCAAAATTAGGATAATTTATTGTTTAGCAGAGAGTTTTGTCAAACAATTATAAAAATTTGGTCAACCTTTTTAAAGGCTGTGGGTGTGGGCAAAGCCCACAAATACTTTTAGCTAACGCAAAGTTTTGATAGCCAAACAGCTTGCTGTTTGGCGGCTTGAACGAAACAGCAAAAGCCTTTAAAATTGCGATAGCAACAAGAAAAGCTGTTCATTATGCAATTAAGGAATATCCCTCTAATTTACATAAAAATAAAAATAGCTATTGACGGTTGTAATATAATTTGCTATAATATTGCAGGTTCAAGATTATATAAACTCGTAATACGGACGGGTGTATCTACAAACTGCCTTAAACTGTTTAACTATAATCCCCGAGTAGGGGCATATTATAGTTGTTTTTGGTGGTTTTTTTATTTGCCTTTACGCTTTACTTTTTAACATAAAGGAGAAAAATGAAAAATGATGAAAAAATATGATGTAATTATTGTTGGTGCAGGCCCGGGCGGTATTTTTTCTGCCTACGAATTAATTACTAACAATTCAGACCTCAAGGTTGCTGTTTTTGAAGAGGGTCATTTGCTTGAAAAAAGAAAATGCCCTATTGACGGCGACAAAGTAAAAAAATGTATTTCTTGCAAAACTTGTTCAATAATGAGCGGATTTGGCGGCGCAGGTGCTTTTTCTGACGGTAAATATAACATTACCAATGATTTCGGCGGTACTTTATATGAATATATCGGCAAGAAAAAGGCTATTGAATTAATGCACTATGTTGATGATATAAATATGCAGTACGGCGGCAGTGGTACTAAATTGTATTCAACGGCAGGTTCAGGCTTTAAAAAACTTTGCTTGCAGAACAAACTTAATTTATTGGACGCATCTGTTCGTCATCTCGGTACTGATAAAAACTACATTGTGTTGAATAACATATATAATTTTCTTAAGGATAAGGTCGATTTTTACTTTGACACTCCTGTCAGCAATATTGAAATTTTGGGTGATGATAAAGGATATATCATTAACACCGAAAAAGAAAGTTACGAGTGTGAAAAATGTATTGTTTCAGTTGGTCGAAGTGGAAGTAAATGGATGGAAAAAGTTTGCAATGACCTTAAAATTCCGACAAAATCTAACCGAGTTGACATTGGTGTTCGTGTTGAGCTGCCTGCTGTAATTTTTGCAAATCTAACAGACGAACTTTATGAAAGTAAAATCGTATATCGTACAGAGCAGTTCGAGGATAATGTGCGTACATTCTGTATGAATCCTAAGGGTAGTGTAGTTACAGAAAACACAAACGGCATTATTACAGTAAACGGTCACAGTTATGAGGACAAGGAAAAACAAACGGAGAATACAAACTTTGCGCTGCTCGTAAGCAAGCATTTTTCAGAACCCTTTAAAGACAGTAACGGTTACGGCGAAAGCATTGCAAGACTTAGTAATATGCTCGGCGGAGGAGTAATTGTTCAGCGTTTTGGCGATTTAATCCGTGGCCGCAGAAGTAACCCGAAAAGAATTGAGGAAGGTCTGGTTGTTCCTACACTGTCGGCTACACCGGGTGACCTTAGTCTTGTATTGCCTAAGAGAATCCTTGACGGCATTATTGAAATGATTTATGCCCTTGATAATATTGCGCCGGGTACAGCGAATGATGATACATTGCTCTATGGCGTTGAGGTTAAATTCTACAATATGGAAGTTGAAGTTGACGAACACCTTGAGTCGCTTCATAAAGGACTTTATATTATCGGCGACGGCAGTGGTGTAACTCATTCCTTGTCACACGCAAGCGCAAGCGGTGTGTTTGTTGCAAGAGAAATTCTCAATCAGTAAAGTCAAAAGAGAATATTTTAATGGTTCTCTGTATAACTTTTATTTGACAAATACTTGTACCGTGCTATAATGTAAGTAGAAAATTTGTGTGAATTTTTCGACAAAGTTTTTTCGTCACACCCTTTGCGGGGTGTGACTTTTTTGTTTTGGAGGAGTTTTTATGGAAACCTGTAACAAAATGGAATATCAACCTATAAACAGATTAATAATTAAGATGTGCTTGCCGCCTATGATTTCTATGTTTTTGCAATATTCATATAATATGATAGACAGTATGTTTGTTGCCTGCATTAATGAGCAAGCTCTTGCGGCAGTATCTTTGTCTTTCCCGATTACAAATTTAATGAATTCACTTTCGGTGTGGATTGGAGTAGGAATAAATGTTTTGATTGCCGGTTATTTGGGGCAAAAAAGGCAGGACAAGGCAAATTCTGTTGTTTCAATGGGATTGATTTTGTCGTTATCGGTTGGTATAATTGTGAATATAATTGTACTTTTAGTTATGACACCGTACTATTCTGCCTTTACGGAGGACAGTCGAATTTTTGCATACGGCTGTATATATATGCAGATTTGTGCATTTATGCAAGTGCCGAATATGGTACATATTGCAATTCAAAAAATGCTGCAGGCTACAGGCAATATGATTTCTCCTATGTGGTTTCAGATTGCGGGAGTGGTGTTTAATCTTGTGTTTGACCCATTGCTTATTTTTGGAATAGGCCCTTTTCCTGAAATGGGAATTAAAGGAGCAGCTTTGGCAACCGTTTTAGGCTATGTTTTGTCAATGCTGATTTCATTATATGTAATTATGTTTACTAAGCAAAAGGTAAAACTGAAAATCAAGAGTTTTGTTTTTGATTTTCATATGTTTAAAAATATATTTGGATATGGATTGCCTTCGTTTGCAATGAATGTTTTAAGTTCATTAATGATAACTTTTGTCAATCTGTTTTTAGTCACATACTCCGATACGGCGGTGGCTTTTTTCGGAGCGTATTTTAAGGTACAGCAGTTAATATTTATGTCGGTAAACGGTTTAATTCAAGGTTGTTTGCCGATTATGCGTTATAATTACGGCGCAAAAAAATACGAACGGGTTAATCGGACATATCACAGCGGAACTGCGATAGCGGTGATTATAATGGCTGTAGGTACGCTTTTACTGGTATTGTTTCCGCGACAAATACTTTTGTTGTTTTCCGCATCGGAAAAAATGTGTTCTGTCGGAATACCTGCAATAAGAATAATGGCGCTTAGCTATTGCTTTGGCGGAGTATCTACCGTGATTGCCACTTATGTTCAGGCAATGGGTAAAATTGTACCGAGTATGGTTATTCAGGTACTTCGTCAAGGAGTTTTATTGTTTCCTCTTATGTGGCTGTTGAACAATAACTTTAATATTATGGGAATTTGGTGGTCTTTTCCTCTGACTGAATTTATTGTATTTGCAATAGCCGTAATAATTGTAAAAATGAATAAATCACAAGTAAAAAATATTTAATCGGAGATTAAAACAGCTATGGCAAAAACAAACATACAAGAAGAATTACGGCTGCTGCACACCATACCGCCTGTGTTTAACCAAAATTCAAAAATATTAATTCTCGGCAGTTTTCCATCCGTAAAATCACGGGAGGCGGAGTTTTTCTACGGGCATAAGCAAAACCGCTTTTGGAAAGTTCTTGCCAATCTTTTAAATGAAAGCGTTCCCGAAAACGCAGAAGAGAAAAAGCAACTTTTGCTCACTAACGGCATAGCATTGTGGGATGTGATAAAATCCTGTACAATAACAGGCTCAAGCGACAGTTCGATAAAAAATGTTGTGCCAAATGATATTGAACCGATCTTGCAAAAAGCCGATATATCGCAAATTTTCACCAATGGCGCAACTGCCGATAAGCTATACAAAAAATACATATATCCTACTACAAAGATTTCAACAATAAAACTTCCGTCAACAAGTCCTGCAAATGCGGCATTTACACTTGACAAACTTTTACGGGAATGGAGTGTAATTTTAAAATACTTATAAAAAGCACCGCATAACAAGCGGTTTTATGCTTGTTATGCGGTGTCGGTTAAATTTTATAAATGTATCTGCTAAATATTTTAATGAGGTTATCGGTAATTCCGTGTGCAGCTTGAATAGTTGAAATCATTAAGTAGTCAGAATCAATTTCTGAAAAATTAATATCATAACCGTTTAATCTCAAAAGCTGGGTAATAAATATTCTTTCAGTTCTGCCGTTACCTTCCCTAAATGGGTGCAGTATATTTAAGGTACAATACAGATCAACCATATTATTTATAAAATTCTCAAAAGAGAGATTTTGAAAGTAATTATTAGACTTTATTCTGTTAAAACACTTTATACATAATGTTTCTAATTCATATATATCAGCGAATATTGTACCCTTTTTAGAGATATTTACTGTTCTTAATTTTCCTGCCCAATCATAAATATCTTCAAAAAGAAAATTGTGTATTGCTTTATAGTGTTCTAAATCAAAGTTTCCTTTTATCGGATTTTCTTCAAGCTCACTTGCTTTTGCAAAAGTAATATCAGCTTCAATTTTTTCAAGCTGTTTTTCGTTGATTATTCCAAATTTATTAATCAGACAAGTAGTGCCTTCGTAGCAATCGGCTGTAAGCGTATTTATTTCGTATGACATTTTGGAGTTACTCCTGCTTTTTGTGTAACCAAATCAATGTATTCTTCCATTGTTATTTCTTTCAAAAGTAATTGTTTACACCATATTTTGCTCTGCTCATCAATATGGAGTCCTTCCATTTCAACCGATGCAACTGCATTTGCAATGGATTTGTCAATTGTATTGCTATGCATATAATTCACCTCATTATATTAAGTATAGCATTAAACCATAATTTATTCAACACCGAAAATCGGCAGCATCACTAAAAAATGATACTGCCGATTTTTTATCTGAACATATAGTGTGCGGTGTCGAGCATGGATTCCATTGTGTGGATTGCTTTGTTAGCTTTTCTTTTAAGCTTTGGATTTTCGTCATACATTTTTCTTCCGCAGCAGCCAACAGCTATGCCTGCCACCATACCTAAGGCAACGCCTTTCATAATGTCTGTCATCGGCGAATGATACATAAGTCTTTCCTCCTGATAAAATTTGTATTTTATATTTAAGCAAGATTGTTCTTGCATTATTATTGTTTACGATTTAAAATAGAATAAAACAGAATTTTTCATTTTTGGAGTGATAAGATTTGGCAAAGCTTAATATTGTGCTTGTAGAGCCTGAAATTCCGCAGAATACAGGCAATATTGCAAGAACCTGCGCCGCAACGGGAGCAAGTCTGCACCTTGTCCGTCCTCTCGGTTTTTATATTGATGACAAAAAGCTAAAGAGAGCGGGTCTTGATTATTGGCACTTGCTTGATATTACATATTACGATGATTTAAACGATTTTCTCGAAAAAACAAAGGGAGGCAGGTATTTTCTCTTTTCAACAAAGGGTACTCATATTCATTCAGATGCCGAGTATCCCGATAACTGCTATATTATTTTCGGAAAGGAAACCAAGGGACTGCCCGAAGAACTTTTGATGCAGTATCCCGAAAGCACGGTCAGAATACCTATGATTGACGAGGCAAGAAGTCTGAATCTTTCAAATTCAGTTGCCATTGCAACATATGAAGTGCTAAGACAGTGGAATTATCCGCAGCTGCAGAGTGTGGGCGAACTGCATAACCACAAATGGAGCGATGTTTTGAAGTAAATCTCATAAATATTTTGTGCATAAAAAATCCGTAAATTCAATTATTATACGAAAATTTTTTTGGAATTGCTCGAAATTTTTTAGATTTATATTGATAAAACCAATGTTTTGATATATAATATAATTGACTGTAAAAATGCTATATTTTTACATTATTCTTCTATTAGAAAGGATTGTTCAATAATGAATCTTAATAAGGTTACAGTTGATGACATCAATGTAAAAGGTAAAAGAGTTCTCGTTCGTGTTGACTTTAATGTTCCGCTCAAAGACGGCGTTATTACAAATGATAACAGAATTACAGCAGCTCTTCCTACAATTAAAAAGCTTATCGCAGACGGCGGTAAGGTTATTCTTTGTTCACACCTCGGCAAGCCGAAGAACGGCCCGGAGGCTAAATTCTCACTTGCTCCTGTTGCAGTAAGACTTTCCGAGCTCCTCGGCAAGGAAGTTATCTTTGCTGACGACGACGAGGTTGTAGGCGAGAACGCTAAAAAGGCAGTTGCAGAAATGAAGGACGGCGATGTTGTTCTTCTTCAGAATACAAGATTCAGAAAAGAAGAAACCAAGAACCTTGAGCCATTCTCATCAGAGCTTGCATCTCTTGCAGATGTATTCGTAATGGACGCTTTCGGTTCAGCTCACCGTGCACACTGCTCAACAGCAGGTGTTACAGACCACATCAAGGATACAGCTGTAGGTTACCTTATGCAGAAGGAAATAAACTACCTCGGTAATGCAGTTGAAACTCCTGTTCGTCCTTTCGTTGCTATTCTCGGCGGCGCAAAGGTTGCTGACAAGCTTAATGTTATTTCTAATCTCCTTGATAAGTGCGATACACTTATCATCGGCGGCGGTATGGCTTACACATTCTTAAAGGCTCAGGGTAAGGAAGTTGGTCTTTCACTCGTTGACGATACAAAGATTGACTACTGTAAGGAAATGATGGCTAAGGCTGAAAAGCTCGGCAAAAAGCTCCTTCTCCCAATTGATACAACAGTTGCTAAGTCTTTCCCTGACCCAATTGACGCTCCAATCGAGGTTGAGGTAGTAGATTCATCTGCTATTCCTGCTGATATGGAAGGTCTTGATATCGGTACAAAGACACAGGCTCTCTTTGCAGATGCAGTTAAGACAGCTAAGACAGTTGTTTGGAACGGACCTATGGGCGTATTTGAGAACCCAACACTTGCAAAGGGCACAATTGCTGTTGCTAAGGCTCTTGCAGAAACAGACGCTACAACAATCATCGGCGGCGGCGACTCTGCTGCAGCTGTTATTCAGCTTGGTTTTGCTGACAAGATGAGCCACATCTCAACAGGCGGCGGCGCATCTCTTGAGTACCTCGAGGGCAAGGTTCTCCCGGGTATCGCAGTTATCGCTGACAAAAATTAATCTATAAAATCAATAGGGGCGGAGTTTTTCCGCCCTTAATGGTTTACACAATATTTAGGATATAATAAATATGTCGAGAACAATAATTAAATTTACTTCTCCTTTTAACTCTAATGCGGTTTTTGACGCATTTGGCAAGTTTATGTACAGAGAGAATTTTGAGTTTGTTCAGAAAAACGGGGAACAGTATTGGAAAAAAGGTGTAGGCCTTCTTACCGCTCCGCAGTTTTTAAAACTTTCTGTTAATAACGATGGCAGCTATGTGCTTGAGGCTTGGATAAAATTTGCCATTCTTCCGGGTGTATATGTCGGCGAAATGGGTACAAAGGGCTTTGTTGGGGCACTTCCTAAACAATTGCTTAAGGAGAGAGTTGATAAAACACTTATGGCCATGCAGGCTAATGTTATTTATCAACAATAACAGACAACAATTTTTAATTTCTTATAAATTATTTATCGGAAAGGAATATTACAATGGACAAGACAAAGAGAAAGGCAATTATTGCCGGTAACTGGAAAATGAATAAAACTCCTTCAGAGGCTAAGACACTTCTTGAGGCTGTTGTTCCTGCTGTAAAGGATGCTGACTGCGAAGTAATCGCTTGCGTTCCTTTCGTAGATTTAAGCGTAGCTCTTGAAACAACAAAGGGCTCAAATGTAAAGATTGGTGCCGAAAACTGCCACTGGGCAGAGAGCGGCGCTTTCACAGGCGAAATTTCTGCTCTTATGCTCAAGGAAATGGGCGTTGAGTATGTAGTTCTCGGTCACAGCGAGAGAAGACAGTATTTCGGCGAAACAGATGAAACTGTAAACAAGAGAACAAAGGCTGCTCTTGCAGCAGGCTTAAAGCCAATTGTATGTGTCGGCGAACTTCTTTGGGAGCGTGAGTGCGACATTACAGAGGAAGTTATCGCAAGACAGATTAAACTTGACCTCTTCAATGTTACAGCTGACGAGCTTAAGAACATCGTTATCGCTTACGAGCCTGTATGGGCTATCGGTACAGGCAAGACTGCTACAGCTGACCAGGCTGAAGAAGTTTGCGCATTTATTCGTGCTACAATCGCTAAGCTTTACACACAGGCTGACGCTGACGCTGTTACAATTCAGTACGGCGGTTCAATGAATGACGGCAATGCTGACGAACTCCTCTCAAAGACAAATGTTGACGGCGGTCTTATCGGCGGTGCTTCACTCGTTGCTGAGAAATTTGCAGCTATTGTAAAGGCAGCAAGCAAGTAATTAAATTTTAGGGGTACGGACGGCAAAAGGAAATAACTGTAATAAATTTGCAGTCAGTGTTCCCTGTGTCGTCCGTAATGTTTAGAAAGGATTTATGTTATGAAAAAACCATTAATTCTTATGATTCTCGACGGTTTTGGTATTGCACCGGAGAAAGGTAATGCTATTAAAGCAGCAAATAAGCCAAATATTGATAAACTTTTTGCAGAAAACCCTGTAACACAGATTGGTGCGTCGGGTATGGATGTAGGTCTTCCTGACGGTCAGATGGGTAACTCAGAAGTTGGCCATACAAATATGGGCGCAGGCAGAATCGTATATCAGGAGCTTACAAGAATTACAAAAACTATTAATGAAGATAAGCTCAAAGAGAACGAGGCTATTGTAAATGCAATGGATAAGGCTATTGAGAACGGTACAGCACTTCACCTTATGGGTCTTCTTTCAAGCGGCGGCGTTCACAGCCACAATACACACCTTTACGGTATTCTTGAGCTTGCTAAGAAGAAAGGCCTTGAGAATGTATATGTTCACGCATTCCTCGACGGCAGAGATGTTCCGCCATCAAGCGCTGCTGAGTTTATGGACGAGCTCCTTGCTAAGACAAAGGAAATCGGCGTTGGTAAGGTAGCAACAGTTTCAGGCAGATACTATGCTATGGACCGTGACAATAACTGGGATAGAGTTGAAAAGACATATGCAGCTATGGTTTACGGCGAAGGCGAAAAGGCAGATTGCCCTGTATGTGCAGTTAAAAATTCTTATGATAAGGGCGTTACAGATGAGTTTGTAGTTCCTGTTGTAGTTGAAGGCGGCGCTCAGGTTAAGCCAAACGACAGCATTATCTTCTTTAACTTCCGTCCTGACAGAGCAAGAGAGATCACAAGAACATTTGTAGATCCTGATTTCAAGGGCTTTGAGAGAAAGAACGGATTTTTCCCAGTAAACTTTGTTTGTATGACACAGTATGATGCAACAATGCCAAATGTTGATGTTGCATTTAAGCCGCAGGCACTTAAGAATACACTCGGCGAGTATGTTTCAAACAAGGGTATGACACAGCTTAGAATTGCTGAAACGGAGAAATATGCTCATGTAACATTCTTCTTCAACGGTGGTGTTGAAAAGCAGTATGAGGGCGAGGACAGAATCCTTGTTAAGTCACCTGCTGTTGCAACATATGACTTACAGCCGGAGATGAGCGCTTATGAGGTTACAGACAAGCTCGTTCCTGCTATTGAGAGCGGCAAGTATGATATGATTATCTTAAACTACGCTAACTGTGATATGGTTGGTCATACAGGTGTATTCGAGGCAGCTGTAAAGGCTGTTGAGGCTGTTGACACTTGCGTAGGCAGAGTTGTTGAGGCTATCAAGAAAATGGGCGGTGTTGCTCTTATCACAGCCGACCACGGTAATGCTGATAAGATGGTTGACGCTGACGGCTCGCCATTTACAGCTCACACAACAAACCCTGTTCCATTCTGCGTAGTAGGCTATGATTGCCAGCTCCGTGAGGGTGGCAGACTTGCAGATATTGCTCCGACAATGCTCCAGATTATGGGTTTAGAGCAGCCTGCTGAAATGGACGGCGTTAGCCTTATTAAGTAATTTTAACTTAATAAATTTTGCATAAAAATAAGCTGTACTTGAATTATTCAGGTACAGCTTTTTGCTTGTGTGAATTTATTTTTTTGCCAAAGGTTTGGGTAAATTATGGTTTAGCACACAAAGTTTAGCTTAATAAATTCAAAATTTAGTTCAACCCTTTTTAAAGGGCTGCGGGTTTGGGCAGAGCCCATAAAATAATAAGATTGCACTGATTTTCAATAAAAATAAGCAGTTGCAATTTTATTATATAATAACTAAATTTTAAATTACTCAAGACTTTAGTAGAAAACAAAAGTTCAGACTAATGAGCGGCAGAGAGGAAGAAAGTTATACTTGAATGTCAGTAGAGAAAAAGATATTCTAAAGGACACAAAAGTTTGCGTGTGTGGCTGATTTGCCCTTGAAAAGCGGCAAGTTAGTAGTTTAGTAGCGTGGCTTTTCCTTTGTTGCTGTCGTATTTTTGACTATCGCCGTTATGTTCAAACCGCCAAACAGCAAGCCGTCTGGATGTTACAAATCAGTGATTGCCTCTTTAATGGCATTTGAAACAACGGTTTTTAAATGCGGGGCAGGCTCGTTACAGATTTTGTAATTATTATTTTTACATTCTTCTAAAAGTATCAGCAATTTTTCTTTACAGTCCGGCTTGTATTTTATAACGGTCTTGGTTGTTGAAATCAATATGAGAATTTCTGCAATGTTTTCGCTCTTGAACGCATTAAAATACTTTTCTTTAATGTCTTCCCACATCTCAAGGTAGTCGGCTACAAGGAGATTTGTGACTATTTGCCATATATTCCAAGATATAAAATTGTTGTACCTGTCAAGCGCTTTAGCAATATAATTAAAGTACGGATACAGCAACAGCGGAGTTTGCTCGCTAAGCTCAATAAGCACATTTTCGGCTCTGCAATCGGCATTGTCAATCATTAGGTTTATTAAAACAGGTATAACCATAACCTCGCTTTTTGCAAGCTCAACAAGGCTGCTGTCGTTTTCAGTTTCTGCTATTTGTATATAAATTTCATTAATATTCATTACAATTACCATTCCAATTATTATAATTATATATTACTATATTTTGAAATCGTTTTCAAGGTAAATGCTAAATTATGCAAAAATAGCGCACACCATAAGATATGCGCCAAAACTTAATCGCTGAATATTTTATCGGATAATTCCCTTGTTGGTGTTTGCACATCTTTGAGTTTTCTTTGAATTTGCCTTGTGCGAACTCCGACAAGCTTGTCGAGTTCTTTGTTTGCCTGATCAAGTCTTTGTTGAGTTGCCTCAAGCACATCTCCGAATTTGTCAAATTCCTGCTTGACTGCGCCGAGAATTTCCCATACCTCCGCACTGCGCTTTTGTACGGCAAGCGTTTTAAAGCCCATTTGCAGTGAATTAAGAAGTGCCGCCATTGTGCTTGGCCCTGCAATATTTACCTTGTAGTCACGCTGTAAAATTTCAACAAGTCCACGATTGACAACCTCGCTGTATAATCCCTCGAAAGGCAAAAACATAATTGCAAATTCTGTGGTGTAGGGAGGATCTATGTACTTATCGTGAATGTCCTTTGCCTCGCTTTTAATGGTGGCGATTAATGCCTTTGCCGCAAGGTCTATCTTCACTTTGTCGCCCTCGTCTATCGCATCTCTAAGCGCTGAGTATGTATCACCGGGGAATTTCGAGTCAATCGGCAAATAAATAAACTTATCATCGTCAGAAGGGAGCTTGACCGCAAATTCAACCACATTTCGTGTGCCTTTTTTTGTTGCTACATTTTCCTCGTATTGCTCGGGAGATAAAATTTCGCTGAGTATTGCCGAGAGCTGATATTCGCCAAGCGTGCCTCTTGTCTTAACATTTGTAAGCACCTTTTTGAGGTCGCCAACGCCGTTTGCGAGATTTTGCATTTCGCCGAGTCCCTTGTAGACCTGCTCAAGACGCTCGCTGACAAGTGAAAACGAGCGGTTCATTTTTTCTTCAATAGACTGCTGTAATCGTTCGTCAACAGTTTTACGCATTTCCTCAAGTTTACGGTTGTTATCCTCTTGAATATAATTAAGTCTGCTCTCAACCGAGCGCCTGATATTTTCGAGCTTTTGCTCATTTTCGAGCGAAAAGGTTTTAAGTCTTTCTTCAAGCTGATTAAGGCTTTTGCTCTGATTTATTGCATACGCATTCTGATTTGCGTAAATCATATCACCGAGATTTTTTACAGAGATTTGCGTTGCCGAGGTAAGCTCCTGCCTGAGTGTGGATTGTTCTGTGTGGAGTGATTGTTCAAGCCTTTTTATTTCTTCGCTGTTGCCGTTTTCGGATTTTTTCTTTAACTGATTGGCTATTACAATGCCAAGCATTGCAACCGTAATTAACAGCAAAACGATTGTTACAATATTTAGTATAATTTCCAATTTAGATACTTCCTTTACTGTTTATATAAATATTTTACTATTTTACTTGTCAAAAGTCAAACAAATGTTACAAAAGCGCTTTTGTTTTGAATGTTGGGGTAGCATTTATGAATAATGGTTTGCGCACTTTCGGTCGGGCAGCAAAGTAAAGCAAAAGCAAAACTTTTGATAAAGCACTCAAAAAGCACGAAAAAGCAGACTGCCGTTTGACAGTCTGCTTTGTTTATAAATTACTCAAATACAGTTTCCACAAGTTTACTGCAACCTATTGGCGAATATAAAAATCGGTCGATATGGTTGCCGTTAAAGTAGTATTTCGGTTTTTGCGGATTGTATTTGTAATCAAAGGTGTCTATGATTATAATTTTAATCTTCATCTTTTCGGGAATAATGCTTTTTATGTAAACGCTTGCCTGCTGTCCAACCTCTATGCCGTCTTTGCTCTCTGCAAGCCCTGCAAGGTTAGGGGTAAGCTCTACAAAAGCACCGTAATTTTCCACACTGCGAACTATACCGGCAACGGTTTCGCCAGCGCAAAAGCTGTTTGCATTTTCTTCCCATGTGCCTAAAAGCTCCTTATGGCTCAGGCTTATTCTGCCGTTTTCAATGGATTTTATAACCGCCTTTATATCCATTCCGACAGTGAACCGCTCACGAGGGTGTTCAATTCTCGATACGGAGATTGTATCTATCGGCATAAGCGCCACAATTCCGCAGCCTATATCGGCAAATGCACCGAAATTCTCAAGGTGGGTGATACGGGCGTCGATAACATCTCCGCAAACGAGGTGGGAAATGTAGTCTTTCATACAGCGCTGTTGCGCCTTTTCTCTTGAAAGCACCGCAAAGCGCTCGCCTTTCTCGTCAACGGCAAAATCGGTTATGACAAAGCAAACGGGACGATTCACCCTTGAAATTACCGCAATGTCACGCACTGTGCCCTCTCGGATTCCGATAGCACCCTCTTCTCTGGGAATAACGCCTTTCATTATGCCTAGGTCAACAATGAGGTTATGTTCGGCATCGCACACGCAAGCTCGTGCCTCAAGGATTTTCCCTTCTTTTTTTGCGTCGCTGAGCAAAGAAAAGCTATGAAGTGTGTTGATATTGTCCTGTGTTAAAATAAGTTTTCCTTCGGGTAAATATTCTGACATTTTGTAGCCTCCGTTAATTTTATTGCGCATACTGACATTATTTGTAAAAAGGCAGAGTATAATTCTCTTTCAGTACGCACATTTGGTTACAAATATTAGTATGATTTTGGCTTGTAAAATATGCCGAATAAACCGGTCGGGAAATTTTTGCTTGCAAATATAAAACTTTAATCTCGAATAAAAAATTCAGGTCAAGCCTTTTGAGTTCTATTCTAAATGTTTGGGGAAATCTTAATAAATAATGTTTTTGGTCGGGCAACGAAGTTAAACCATTATTCACCCCAACTTTTGGAAATAACCTGATAAAAATTCCCTCTCCGAATAACAGAGAGGGAATAGGGTTAAATCTTAAAATTATGCCCAGTTAAGAGTATCGTTGTAAACATTGATGTAGTCGTTAGCTGAACGATCCCAGCTGTTGTCGCTCATCATTGCACGCCACATAAGCTGATGCCAGCCTGCGTCATCATGAATACCCCACAAAGCTCTTCTTACAGCATTTACCATATCTGCTGTATCGTAGTTCTTGAATGTAAAGCCGTTGCCGTAGTTGTCTGCACTGTCAAATACAGAGTCTTTAAGTCCGCCAACCTCACGAACAACAGGAATTGTACCGTAACGGAGAGCAATCATCTGTGCAAGGCCGCATGGCTCCTGAGCAGACGGCATAAGGAATATATCAGCACCTGAATAAATCTTTCTTGCAAGTTCAGGTACAAAACCGTGACAGAAGCAAAGTCTGCCCGGATATTTTGCCTGCATATAGTTAAAGTAGTCCTCGTATTCCTTATCACCCGAGCCGAGAATTACAAACTGCATATTCTCGGTATTCATAAGCTCTTCAAGTCCCATTCTTACAAGGTCAAGTCCCTTATGACCTACAAGTCTTGTTACCATACCAACCATTGGTACATCCCAGCGCTGTTCAAGGCAAAGACGCTCCTGAAGTGCTCTCTTACACTCACCCTTGCCGCTCATATCGTCCTTAGAGTAGTTACGATAGATCTGATAGTCTGTTTCAGGATTATAGCTTTCAGTGTCGATACCATTCTTTATACCGCAAAGTTTATAGTGACGGAGGTTAAGTTCGTCGTGAAGTCCCCAGCTGAACCATGGGTCTTTAATTTCAGCCGCATAGCTTGGAGATACTGTTGAAACTCTTGTTGCTGTTTCAATAGCGCCCTTCATCATATTGAGTTTGCCGTTCATCTCAAGAATTTTTGTTTCACTGGCAGGAATACCTACACATTCTGTATTAACTTCCCAACCGTATTCACCCTGATACTGAATATTGTGAATTGTAAACAAGCTCTTGATGTTGTGATACCATGGTCTGTGTGAATAGAACAGATAGTAGTAAACAGGTACAAGTGCTGTCTGCCAGTCATTACAGTGAATAATATCAGGATGGAAGTCAATGTATGGGAGCATTTCCAGAATTGCTCTTGAGAAGAATGCAAATCTCTCAGCGTCATCATAATGACCGTAAAGTGTACCACGCTTGAAATAGTATTCATTATCAATGAAATAATATGTGCAGTCGTGCCATCTTGCCCAGAAAAGTCCGCAATACTGATGACGCCATGCAACAGGTACGGTAAAGTTTGTAATGAAATTGAGTGAATTTCTAAGTTCCTGCGGAATTGTGCCGTAAAGCGGAACTACAATTCGGCAGTCCTGTCCCTTTCTGCAAAGTGTATGTGGCAGACTTCCTGCAACATCTGCAAGTCCGCCGCTACCGCAAAACGGATTTGCCTCAGATGCACAATATAAAATTCTCATTTGATTATACCTCCATTAAACAACAGATTTTTTTGCTATATATACAGGATAGGAGTCATATCCCATAAGTGAACGACCATCCTGAATTTTAACATCCTTATCTATGATAACATAATTCAGGTTGGTATTGCAACCGATTTTTGTATCTTGCATAATTATTGAGTTGCTTACTTTAGCACCCTCGCCAATATATACACCCTTAGAAATAACACAGTTCTCAACCTCGCCGTTGATTACACAGCCTTGAGCAATAATTGAATTTTTAACGCTGCTTGTAAGACCGTAGCGTGACGGAGCGTCATCTCTTACCTTTGTGTAGATAGGACGCTGCGGATTAAAGAGCGCATCTCTTACTTCTTTCTTCATTAAGTCCATATTGAAATTGAAGTAATCCTGATTAGAAGTAATTGCCGCTGTATAACCTTTATCTTCAAAGCCGTAAACATTGTATTTGCCGACGGCAGCCTGAATAATATTTTTAATGTCTTTCTGATTTACGGCGAGAGCCTGATTTATTTCCTGCATAAGGAGATCTTTTTTCAGGAGTATTGCACCGAATACTACATTTTCAACAGTATTTGTCTTTTGCGGATTGAGGAAAAGTCTGTTTACTCTGCCGTTATCGTCAACGCTGATTGTCATAGGACGGTCGTAGCCTGACGGTACAACCATCTTGTTGTAAATTACAGTAATGTCTGCATTCTTCTTGGTGTGGAAGTCAAAAAGGTCTGTGCAGTCAAAGTTAGAAATAACATTGCCCGGTGAGAGCAATACATATTCCTCTCGGCTGTTCTCAATGTATCCATGCATATTGTAAATGGTTTCAGGATAGCTTGAGAAAGAACTGCCGTTGTAAGGTGTGAGCAATGTAAGCTGACTTCTTCTCTTTGAAAGGTCATAAGCAGAACCTGAGCCGAGGTGGTCGGCAAGAGAAAGATAGTTCTTTGTTGCAACTACGCCTACATTGTTGATACCTGAGTTTGACATATTAGAAAGAACAAAGTCAATTATTCTGTATTTGCCCCCGATCGGAACGCTTGCCATTGTGCGTGAGGAGGTGAGGTCAGGCATTTTTTCGTCAAGAGTGCCTGCAAAAATAAGTCCCAAAACATTATTACATCTCATTTGCTTTTACCTCCGTACATCTGTCAATCATTTCCTTTGGCTTTACAACTGCGCCTTCGTCAATAACAGAGTTCTCGCCAACTACGGCAATGCCCCAGTCATCTCTGTTTTCGCAGTCTTCAGGTTTTGCGCCTACAACCGCATTCTTGCGAACAACTGTATTTTCTGCAATAATTGCAAACTGAACTGTTGCACCCTCTTCAATTACCGCACCCGGCATAATTATTGAAGAATTGATTGTAGCACCCTTGCCGATTGTAACGCCTGAGAAAAGAATAGAAAACTCAAGATTACCGTAAACATTACAGCCGTCTGCAACAAGTGAATTCTGAATAACTGCGTCATTAGATACAAAGTGTGGCGGCATCATTGGATTTCTTGAATAAATATCCTTTAAGTCAAGTGTAACATTAGGGTCGAGAAGATCCATATTAGCTTCCCAAAGACTGTCGATTGTTCCGACATCTTTCCAATAACCCTCAAACGGATATGCAAACATACGCTCGCCTGCGTTGAGCATTGCGGGAAGAACATCTTTACCGAAGTCATGGCTTGAGTTTTTGTTTTCGTCATCTTCAACGAGGTATTTTCTTAACTCTTTGTAGCTGAAAATGTAGATACCCATTGATGCGTGTGTGCTTTTTGGCTTTTCGGGCTTTTCATCAAATTCGTAAATTTCGCCGTCCGCGTGTGTGTTGAGAATACCGAATCTTGATGCCTCCTCAAGCGGAACATCAATAACAGCGATAGTACAAGCCGCATTCTTTTCCTTGTGGTATTCAAGCATTTTGTTGTAATCCATTTTGTAAATGTGGTCACCCGACAAAACGACAACATACTCAGGGTCGTAGCGGTCAATGTAGTTGATATTCTGGAAAATTGCATTTGCAGTACCTGAGTACCAGTCTGCGCCGTCAACAGCCTGATAAGGGCTTAAGCAGTTTACACCCGAGTGCATACCGTCAAGATCCCATGGCTGACCGTTTCCTATGTATTCATTAAGAACAAGTGGCTGATATTGTGTGAGAATACCAACAGCCTCGATGCCTGAATTTACGCAGTTTGAGAGTGGAAAGTCAATAATTCGATATTTTCCGCCGAATGGAACGGCAGGTTTTGCAATCTTTCTTGTAAGAACGCCAAGACGAGAGCCTTGTCCGCCTGCAAGCAGCATTGCAACTACTTCCTTCTTAGGGAACATTTTTCTACCTCCAGAGATTATTTAAGAGCAGGGAATAAGTGAGCATACTGCCCTGCAATTATAAGTATATTTATTTTAATTCCTCTGCCTTTACGGTTTCGGAATTGAGAACAACGGTTTTTCTCGGCTTTTCGGTGTTGCCTTCGGGATTTTCAAGTTCCTTTGTACATTTAAGATAAATTACACCGAGCGGCGGCAGGGTGAGCGAAAGTCCCTGCTTGTAGCCATGAATTTTCATTGGTACAGTGGTGAGTGTACCTGTATTTGACACTCCTGTTCCGCCAAACTTTTCCAAATCAGAGTTGAATATTTCCTCATATTCGCCAAAGTGGGGAACACCTATCATATAGTTTTCGTGAACGGTCGGCTGAAAATTGCAGACTGCAATGATTTCGTTGCCGTCCGAGTCGGTTCGTCTGAATGCAATTACACTTTGTGTGTAATCGTTGCGATGAATCCACTCAAAGCCTTTTGGAGTTGTGTCAAGTTCGTAAAGAGGCTTATGTTCAATATAAAATTTATTTATTTCTTTAAAGAATGTAAACAAAGCATTATGCTTTTCAAAATTAAGCAGATCCCACTGAATACCCGAGTCGGAATCCCACTCGTCAAACTGACCTATTTCACTGCCCATAAACACGAGCTTTTTGCCTGGGTGTGCATACATATATGTAATAAATGCTCGCACTCCCGCAAACTTGCTGTCATAGTCGCCGGGCATTTTGCTGATAAGTGAGCCTTTGCCATGTGCAACCTCATCGTGAGAAATAGGCAGAATGAATTTTTCCGAAAAAGCATAGAAAAAGCTGAAAGTAAGGTTATCGTGGTTGAACGGCCTCCACAACGGGTCAAGCGACATATAGTGTAGAGTATCATTCATCCATCCCATATTCCACTTGTAGTCAAATCCGAGTCCACCCTCTTCAATAGGGAGGGTGAGCTTTGGCCACGAGGTGTTTTCTTCGGCAAAGGTGAGTGCAGACGGGTGATACATATGTACTGCCTTGTTCAAACGCTTAATAAAGTCGACTGCCTCAAGGTTTTCTTTGCCGCCAAAGCGGTTTGGCACCCATTCGCCGTCTTTTTTGCCATAGTCGAGGTAAAGCATAGATGATACTGCGCCGATTCTCATTCCGTCAACATGGTATTTGTCGAACCAAAACATTACAGCTGAAATCAAAAAGCTGATTACTTCATAGCGCTGAAAATTGAAAAGGCAAGTGCCCCAGCTGTCACGCTGACCTTTTTTAGGATTGTTGTCCTCATAAAGGCAGGTGCCGTCAAATTTATAAAGTCCGTAATCGTCTTTAGGAAAGTTTGACGGTACAATTTCCATAATAACGCCGATACCCTCCATATGACAACGGTCAATAAGAGCCATAAGGTCACAAGGCGTACCGTAACGAGAGGTTGCGGCAAAGTATCCTGTTGTCTGATAGCCCCAGCTTGGGTCATACGGATATTCCATAAGCGGCATAAGCTGAACATGCGTGTAGTTCATTTCCTTTAAATAAGGAATAAGCTCATCTGCCATTTTTTGATAGTTAAAGTAATTGCCGTCAGGATATTTTTTCCACGAGCCTGCGTGAATTTCATATATATTCATCGGCTTGTCGGGTGAAGATGTATTCTGACGATTTTCCATCCAATAGCTGTCATGCCATACATATTGATTTGTATTAAATACCATAGAGGCATTTTCGGGTCTTGTCTGACAATGAAAAGCAAACGGATCCGATTTTAAAATGTTTGTGTGGTCAACGGTTTCTATACAGAATTTATATACGGCAAATTCATTGAGATTTTCAATGAACAGCTCCCATACACCGCCGCCGATTTTATACATATAATTAGCTTGTTGATTCCAGTTGTTAAAATCGCCCACAACAGAAACTGTAATTGCGTTTGGCGCCCATACTCTGAACATTACGCCGTTTCTGCCGTCTAAATTCATAAAATGAGCGCCGAGAAAATCGTAAGCACGAACAGCGTCACCGTCAGAAAACAGTCGCAGCGGAGAACGCTCATCATTAAAGACATACTTCATATATTCAACTCCTTGTTATGACTGCCTATTACCCTGATTGCAGTCAACAATTCCGCAGGTGCGGATTGCGTGATTATCACTGTTAATTATTAAAACTCCTGTAAAAGAATACCTTTTAAAACTACTTCTATATTCCTATAATATATAATACCAAATAAATATGTTGTTTTCAAGCAAATTTGAAAATTTTTACACAATATTTTCGTGTAAATTTTATAAATAACCTTTCAAAATTCCCATATGGAACATAATTTTACATAAAAATAGTTTTTTTATAAATAATTCAAGTAAATTTTATTAAAATGTAAAAACGGTATCAATTTTATCAGCCTCTCGTGTTATACATAATGATGAAAATGTGCATAGATTTTCTGAAGTAAATATGTTGAAAAAGGTATTTACAAATATTATTTTTTATAGTATATTAATACAATAATAGACAGTAAAACAACAATAATAAACAATTTTGCTTATTGCTAATTGAATAAATAGCGGTGAGGTGATACAAATTTGTTTTAGCACAATTGCACACACAATAAAATTAGGATGAGGATATGAAGAATGATAAATAAAAAAAATATAAAAATTATAGGTACAATTGTAGGTATAATTGCAATTATTATAATCGGCGTATATATATATAATCAGATAAAAATTTCAAATTATCTTAGTAAACTAACTTATGATATAGTACAGGAATCTTATGATACGTACGGTGATTACTCGAAAAGCAAATATCAGGATATAGTACCGGAAAACATTTATAGCAGTATGAATTATCTTTGCAGTGGTTCCTATGATAATCGAGACGAATTTATCATATATGTATCAAATCAATCTAAAGTAAATACCTTAATTTTTTTCTTAGATACAGCTGAGTCGAAATATACTTATGAGATTAAATTTTCTATAAAAGGTGAGGAGGGATATAGCTATGGCAAATCTACCTGTACGGTGCAATGGAAATTAGATGATGATAATGTCTGGCGAGTATCAGATTTTGATGATCCTCCGTGATAAAATTATTATTTAGACAAAACCACCTCTGATTGTTATGTCAGGGGTGGTAATTAACAGAAAAACAAAGAGTGTAAAGTGTTCAGTTTTTTAATTACGGTACAGATAACAATTCAGTACTACTTGCAAAGTTTCTAATGAATATCGTACTTTTTTGATGATTTTATGACTTATAATAATTTGAAATGGTGTGTATAGTTATGCGAAAAATAATAAATAAAAATATTTGCTTTATGGGAATATTAATTACTCTGCTTGAATTAGTTGTATTCTTATCGACACCTTACTCAAAATCAATTTTGCCGGTTTATCCTTTAAATAATTTAATATGGTCAATTGTTTTATTTACTGTATTCTTTTTTTCATTCAGTGCATTTGTTATATTTGGCTTTGCTAAGAAAACTTTTTTACTGTATAAAAAGCAAATAGTAATATCTTTTTTTGCTCTTTTATTCATAAGAGTTATACTTGATATTGGCTGTTATATTTTCAAAAGTACAGAAATTAAATCTATATATAGCTTATTAACGGATTGCGTATTTTTTGTAATTATATTCCAAATTATTACATTTGCTTATACCGGCAGAAATTTATTAAAAGATATATATGGTAAAATTAAGGGCAAAGAAAAATCTATAGTAGTTATATTATTATTTTATGTTTTAGTTGTGGCTATAGTTGTTTCTTATTTAGTCTATATATTTATAAATTTGCAAATGTATGCAGAAAAATATACGATTGATTCGTCATTTTATCTTTTTAAAAGTATGAATTATAACTTTAATTCACAGTTGTTAAGAATGTTTACAGCAATCATTTTACAAATACTTCTTGTAATAATACTTAATAATCTATATGCAAATAATTTTGACGCAGATTTATATTGGTCAAAAATATTTTTAAAGATTATTGCACGAACAATAGTAGCTTTTATAGCAATATTTGTATTATTGTTTATTAAAATCTGTATCTCAAATGTGGGTACTGTTGCAAAAATACCGGAAAGATCATCTGATTGCTACATTGGATTACCGAATTTAATTTCTAATAGCTTTGTTTATAAACAAATATATAGGGTAAATGGTAATTCATCGCAGATATTATCATACGAAAATACAGATGTTAAAATAAAATATCATGACGAAGAATTACTCGATTTTAAGCTAAATAATTTTTTCAATTATGAATACATAAATAAAGAGCAGAATAACATAAATAATTCAAATTCAGGCGCATCAATTAAAATACAAGATCAAGAAGTGGTATTTTTTTCAAATCAATATATAGCTTATGCAAAAAACGATACCCCTTATGTCATAGCCTTTGATGATATTAAAAATCAAAATGAGAATGAGGTTATAACAAATTTTTTAGAGTATATGATTACTTGTGGATATTGGGATTACTTTGAGTACGGTTGTGATTATCTTAAAAAGTATGATCCGGATTTTATAAATCCATACATAGAAAGATATGCGAACGGTGATTTTACAGAAAATGAAAATAAAGTAAATCAAGAAATTAATACAGATTATATGATAAATTTTGCTCAAAAAATGCTTGAAATTAAATGAAAAAAGAGATGGATTTATTTGGGGAGAAACTGTATTATATAAAAATAAATATAATAAAAAAGCATTAGAAATAGTAGTTCCTGATATGCCGATAACTGAATCAACTAAAAATATTTTAGATGATTTAAAAACGGAAGCAGAAGCAATAAATATTGAAGTATGGTATGTAATAGCAAAATAAGGAGGAAATAATGATTAGTGTACAACCTTATCCATGGAAAGTAAGAATATATAAAGGAGAGGGAAGATTTTTAATTGTTGCAGAAGTTGAACATAGGGCCGGTTACAATACATGTGCTGATAAGGTAGTAACAATTAATGAAACAGAAGATAATCTTGTAACTAAGTTAGGAAATGAAGCTCTTTTAGGGTTAAAATCTATTGAGGATAGTCCGTTGTATATAGGAAAACCAAATGATTTTTGGAAAAATGGATCTAAGTATAAAGGCTATATAACCTTTTGGAAACATAATCTTTTAGCACTTGTAAGATTGTTTGAAGACGGAAAATACGAAGTTTATTCAACTGAAAAATGCAGAGAAAAGAAGGGCGGATATAATGGCTGCATAAAGTCAATAAACTTGCCTGCCAATGCTACGGCGGAAGAAATAGGAAATGCAATAATTGATGTATTCAAAGCCGCCGAAGAATATTACGAACAAAATCCTATGGAATATTAATATGGTTTATAGAGCTAAAATTACTCCCGACTTAGCGGTTAGATTGTAAAGGAAAACAGCTATGCAGAAAAATAAAAGAAAAACTAAAAACCATTAATAAAAAGAAAAAAATAATAGTAACAACAGTAACAACGGCAGTTGTTTTTATCACTGTCGGAACAGGAGTTTACATTAATCACTTGATAAAAGTAAAAAATTATCTTAGTGACCTGACTTATGATATAGTACAGGAATCTTATGATACTTACGGTGATTACTCGAAAAGCAAATATCAGGATATAGTACCGGAAAACATTTATAGCAGTATGAATTATCTTTGCAGTGGTTCCTATGATAATCGAGACGAATTTATCATATATGTATCAAATCAATCTAAAGTAAATACCTTAATTTTTTTCTTAGATACAGCTGAGTCGAAATATACTTATGAGATTAAATTTTCTATAAAAGGTGAGGAGGGATATAGCTATGGCAAATCTACCTGTACGGTGCAATGGAAATTAGATGATGATAATGTCTGGCGAGTATCAGATTTTGATGATCCTCCATGATAAAATGAGAGTTTATGAAAAGAAAATGATATGCTAAAAAATGGTGGAAATATGCTTCACTTGAATATTTATTATTGAGAATAATGCTTTTCGGAGAGGAAGATAAAATGAAAAAATATTATTCAAAAATCAGCGGCTGTATACTGTTAGTTGCATTGGAAATATTGATGTTTCTATGGACTCCGTATTACAAGGGCTTTATTTGTACAACATATATTGTAGAGCATATAAATGCCGGAGATATAATTTTTAGATTAGTTTATTATGCAATTTATTTTTTCTCAATATATACTATGTTTTCATATTATTTTCACGGCAAATTTTATTCGTTTTTTATGCGTAGTCCCGTAGGATTAATATTAAGTTTTGCAAGTGTAAGACTTATGGCAGATGTGGCAAACTATATTATTTATTACTTTTTTAATGATTATGTTTTTACTTTTGCGGCTTGCATTATCGAGGTAGTTTTTCTGTTTTTTACATTGTGGCTTATATCGGACTTTATTTCAGACGGTAAATTCAGATTTTGCCCGATTAAAGGGACAATACCGTTTTTTATAGCAACTTTTGTGATTGTAGCTTTGCTTGCAATATATTGTATGTTTCAGTATAACGGTTTTGCTTATATAGTTGAAAAATATACAGTCGTTGCAAATGTGAGGGTTGCATACACTGAAAATATCGGCTTTATACTTGAGGTTTCAAGGCTGATTTTTATTTGCGCATTGAATATTATTTGCTTTTTGTATTTTTATTTTTCAGTCGAAAAATGCGGACTTATAAAAAGTAAAAGCAATGTCGGTTTTGCTAAAATAATAACTCGTTTATGGGCGGTTTTGTTTTTAACGGGAATATTGTATGTTGTAAAATACATAGCTTATCCGATAGATTTGTATGAGATTATTCCGAGCAAATTAACTTCAAGTTCAGATACAACCTATGCAAGTGTAAACTCAACGGTAAAGGATTTCAGAACGGATACGTGTGTAACTCCGTTAAGCAGATTTTCTTCTTATGAACACGATGAAAAGCGTGTGCTGAATTTAGGTTCTGTTACTGTAAAAAACGGAAAAGACCGTATAAAGACATTTACATACTTTATGCCGTTTGACGAGGACTCGAATTATTATTGTGAGCTTGTTTCCGTTGAAACGGAATATACGGAGTCAACGGACTATTTGGAGTGTAATGTGCAAAGGCTCGAAAATTTTGGCTTGTTTTTCTTTGACGGTGACCAAAGATATGCGATTAAGACCGAGAATATAAAGAGCCAAAGCGAAAACAAGGTGCTTACAGCAATGCTCGAAACTTTAATTTCTGACGGCGAATGGAATTACTTTGAGTACGGCTGTGATTATCTTAAAAAGTATGATTCGGATTTTATAAAGCCGTATATAGAAAGATATGCAAATGGCAATTTTACGGAAGATGAGATTAATGAAAATCGTGAAATCAATACTGAATATATGACGAATTTTGCTCAAAAAATGCTTGAAATTAAATGAAAAAAGAGATGGATATGTTGGAAGATAAAATTATAGATTTATTATCTAAAAAACTAAATGTCCTGTTTGCGGAGAAGAATGTATCAGTTGGTACAAAAAAGGGTTTTATACAAATTTTTGGAAAGAAAAAGAATGCCCTAATTGCAAAGCAACTTTAAAACTTAAAGGCAAAATAATATGGGTAAATAGGTTGATTGATCTGCTTTTTTTGATATGGTATATTTTCTTGTTTATTAATATACCGCAATTGTGTAGCTTATTATTGCTGTTTTATATTTGCTTCAAATTATTTTGGAAAGTTTTAGTGGTTGGTCCGTTTTCAGAAATAGTTCCATATAACAGTACCCCTCTTGATGATTTATTAAACAATTTCAGAAAATTAAAAGCACTGGATAAAAAGGGAAAAATAAAGGTTGCAGCGGTAATAACAGCATTTGTTCTTGCTTTTGTCGGAATTGGGGTTTGTATTAATCATCGGAAAAATATAGAAAATAATCTTACCAACCTAACTTATGACATAGTACAGGAGTCTTGCGATAATTACGGAGATTACTCAAAAAGCAAATATCAGGATATAGTATCGGAGCAAATTTATAAAAATATGAATTATCTGTATGTGGTGAATTGTACAGACAAAAACAATTTAGAAATTGTTGAGTCAAAGTTTACGAGTATTGAACCGCAGATATTGTCTTTAAAATCTGCGGAAGTAAACTATAGCTGTTATGTTAGATATCAATTGAATAATGAGTATGACAGTTATATTGCTAAGGATCTTTCTTATACGGTGCAATGGAAATCGGATGATAATAATGTTTGGCGAGTGTCTGATTTTGACGGGGATTTGTGATAAAAGAAAAACTTAATTTTTAGGTGAATTACAATGAAAATAAAAAAATCTAAAACAAAAATAATCGTATTATCTGTTTGTTCTGTTTTGGCAATTATAGGATTTTTATCATATCGTGTTGAGCTTTATCATAGAACAAATGATCCTAATAAAGAAAGAATATTTGAAATAGAGGATTATTCTCATGACAGGAAATTAACACCGTACGGTACCGAAAAAGATCTTCAATATAATTCTGAATCGATTAGGGCATTTATAATACAAAATTGTCCCGATAATGAGGAGAAAACCAAAGCATTAATTTATGAATTTTTAAATACATATAATTACAAAAATGAAATGGAAAACTGCGGTACGGATAAAATTTATATAGATTTTATGAAACCGAGTTGGAGATTTCCTGTGTATTGGACAGAAAAATGGGATATGAAACATACATGGCACAGAGATGGCAGTTATTTGGCTAATTATTATAACAGCAACAGAGTTGCATGGGTTGAATGTGATGTAAACGGTATTTTGGGAGAAAATTATTATTTTGACAAAACCACCTCTGATTCTTATGTCAGGGGTGGTAAATACCGATAACAGTCGCTACATTGCTAATCGTTCTAATTGTACGGTACAATGGGTATTGGAAGATAATGTTTGGCGAGTTTCCGGTTATGACGAGCGTTCGTGATTCAGAAAAGCAGAGATTGAAAATTTTTCTTGCTTTAGGCTTGAACGAAAAAATATAAGAATGAGGGAGAATAATATGAACAGTAAATTGAAAAAATGCTTACCTTTTATAATTGTGGTTGCACTCGAATTAATATCGCTGATTTTTTATAATGAGGAACATAGCTTTTTGCGGATGAAGTGCATAGGAATACTTGCTATGGGAGGATTCAAATTTGCAATACCAATGCTAATATTTAATGCGGCTTTTGTGTTTGTGTATCTGCTGGCATATAATTATGTGGTGATATTGGTTACCGATACACAATTTATGGCGAAAAAGGTGTTTAAAAATATCGGTATTTTGTTTGCCGTAAGAACAGGTTTTGATATTTTATATTATTTGATTAACGCATCAGTGACATGTTTAAGTGAAACCTACATTGATTTTTCGTATTTAATAAATTCATCGTTTGCGGTTGTTATGTTTGTGGTAATACTAAAAAATTGTGCAAACATATCATTAAAGGAGATTAAAACCAATGTCAAGGCGAGAAAAAATGCAATATTTTTTGCTGTAATATTTCTGATTACAAATATTATCTTCTTTGTGTATTATATTATTATGAAAGGCCTTGCTTCGGAGAATTATATGATAGGCCTTGCTTTGAAGAATTATGAAATTTTTGATAATATGATGTCAGTAAATAATTTTATGTATAATTTTATATCTTATTCGTTCTATGTTATCAGTGCGGTTTCATTGACATTACTCGGTGTTTTGTTTATTAACTTTGTAAAAAAAGTTAGTAATAAAGAAAATGTAAACGCTATGGTTTAGCTTGGAATAATTAAAATTCAGGTCACTTTTTTGTGATTTGCGTGTTAAAAAGAGAATAATTAAGTAATACTCCGCCACTTTACAACGATGGCGGAGTATCTTTGTTGAACGGCTTAAAAAATATTTTTCTTGATTCTGTCTAATGCGCCTTTTTCTATTCTGCTGACTTGTGCCTGTGAAATGCCTATTTCGCTTGCAACCTCCATTTGCGTTTTGCCTCGGAAAAACCGCATTGTCAATATTCTTTTTTCACGGTCGGAAAGGTTTGCGATTGCTTCTTTTACCGCAATTTCTTCAAGCCAGGTTGTGTCGTCGTTTTTGTCACCAATCTGGTCCATAACATAAATGGTGTCATTGCCGTCCGAAAAAACAGGCTCGTACAATGAAACGGGTTCAATTATTGCCTCGAGTGCAAGCACAACATCGTGTTTTGGCACTCCCATTATTTTGGCGATTTCTTCAACTGTCGGCTCTCGGTTTTCTTTATTGGTGAGCTGTTCTTTGATTTGCATAGCCTTATAGGCGGTGTCGCGCATTGAGCGTGATACTCTGATAGCGTTATTATCTCGCAGGTATCTTCGTACCTCGCCGATAATCATAGGTACTCCGTAGGTGCTGAAACGCACATCGAGTGACGGGTCGAAATTATCAATTGCTTTGATAAGTCCGATTACACCGACTTGAAATAAATCATCGGGATTTTCACCACGGTTTGTAAAGCGCTGAATTACCGAAAGTACAAGGCGCAGGTTGCCGTTTATCATTGCGTCCCTTGCTTTTTTACGCTCTTGTTCACTGCCGTTCTTTATTGTGTTGAGCAGTGCTTTCTTTTCTTTTTCACTTAGGACTTTAAGCTTAGATGTGTTTACTCCGCAAATTTCAACTTTACCGTACTGCAAAAAATTACCCCCAAGCAAATTCTTTACAGTAAGTATTGCCAAAATAGGGGAGATTAATACAGTGAGAAATGCAACTTAGAAAAATAAAAATAAAAAATTCAGGTCAGGCCTTTGAACGGTAGGGTAACAAAGGTTGAATAATAACAAGTTTTAACTTCGGGACGAAAACTTTGATTTTTGCTTTTCTCCGTTTCACGACCAAAAATCAGCAAAAAAAGAGATACCCCGAAAGGTATCTCTTGATTTAATTATTTTGCGTTATTTTGCGTAATTGACAGCTCGGCTTTCTCTTATGATATTAACCTTAATCTGTCCCGGATATTCAAGCTCTTCTTCAATCTTCTTGCAGATTTCTCTTGCAAGCGGAAGCATACGCTCGTCATTTATGACTTCGGGTTTAACCATAATACGAACCTCACGACCTGCCTGAATAGCATACGAGCTTTCAACACCCTCAAATGAAGATGCAACTTCTTCAAGCTTTTCAAGACGCTTGATGTAGTTTTCTACATTTTCTCTTCTTGCACCCGGTCTTGCGGCAGAGAGTGCATCGGCAGCCTGTACAAGACAAGCTACAACCGTCTTTGCCTCAACATCACCGTGGTGTGCCTGAATTGCATGAATAACAGCATCATGCTCTTTGTATTTTCTCGCCAAATCTACACCGATCTGAACATGAGTACCCTCAACCTCGTGGTCAATTGACTTACCGATATCGTGTAAAAGACCCGCGCGCTTTGCAATGGTTGGATCCATACCAAGCTCGCTTGCCATCATACCTGCAAGGTATGAAACTTCAAGTGAATGATTAAGTACATTCTGACCGTAGCTGGTACGATAACGAAGTCTGCCGAGTAACCTGACAAGCTCCGGATGAATGTTGTGTACACCTGCCTCAAGCACTGCTCTTTCGCCGTCGTGCTTGATTGTAGCGTCAACCTCACGTCTTGCCTTTTCAACCATTTCCTCAATTCTTGCCGGATGAATTCTGCCGTCTGAAATGAGCTTTTCAAGAGCAATTCTTGCAACTTCTCTTCTTACAGGCTCAAAGCTTGAAAGAGTGATTGCCTCAGGTGTATCGTCAATGATAAGATCAACACCTGTGAGCGTTTCAATGGCTCTGATGTTTCTGCCCTCACGACCGATAATTCTGCCCTTCATTTCGTCATTCGGAAGAGGAACTACGGAAATTGTAGCCTCAGCAACCTGCTCTGCGGCAAGTCGCTGAATTGCAAGAGAAATAATGTTTCTTGCTTTTTCGTCCGCCTCATCCTTAAGCTGCTCCGTATATTCCATAATCTTAACGGATTTCTCATGAGCAAGCTCGTCCTCAAGCTGTGAAAGCAGGTAACTCTTTGCCTGCTCGGCTGTATAGCCGGAAATTTTCTCAAGCATTTCAAACTGACTTTTCTTGAGTGTTTCGATTTCCTCAAGCTTTGCGTCAGCGTCCTTTAACTTACGAGAAAGTTTTTCGTCCTTAAGCTCCATGTTGTCAAGCTTTTTGTCGAGGGTTTCTTCCTTTTGCTGAATGCGTCTTTCCTGGCGTTGAACTTCTTTGCGGCGGTCGGCAATCTCTTTTTCGCTCTCGGTTCTGAAACGGTGAACCTCGTCTTTGCCTTCCAAAACAACCTCTTTCTTTTTGGCTTCGGCTGTTTTCATGGCTTCCGACACGATTTTCCTTGCCTCTTCTTCTGCACTTCCGATTTCCTTTTCGGCAACATTTTTACGATAGCTTATACCTGCAAAAATGCCTATGCCCGCACCGAGAAGCAACGCAACAATAATTAATATTATTGCTAATAACGGCATTCTGACACCTCCTTGTTTGATTTTTAATTAGATAAAAGTTTAAGTTCAATCAAACAGCCTTGTCGGTGCCGTTAGTAAAGATATTCAATTTTCATTTTTATAAAAATAATTTAATTTTAATATTTTTTATATGCTGTGGTTTGCAACAAAGGTATATTATAACGATTAATAAGTTATAAAAATTAAATAAAAAATATCTATAAATAACGGCTCTGAACGAGTCTGATTAATAAAAAATAGGTAAATTTGCATTAATCCTATTTAACCGCACTAACGGTATTATAAGTATTTTATCCTAATTTAATAAAAATGTCAAGAATATTAATGGCAATTTTGCAAATAAATAATTAAAAAGTGAAATATTCACAGGACAATTTGACAATAGCGTTCGTCAAATTGCAGTAAAAGATGCAGAAATTTTGTAAAATTTTCGTTTTTATGTAAAATTCATAAGAAATTTGTTAAAATTTTATCAAACACTTGAATAACGGCAAAAAATGTAATATAATTAAACTACCTTATAAATTAGGAGGAATTTAAAATGTCAGTAAAAGTTGCAATTAACGGTTTCGGCCGTATCGGTCGTCTTGCATTCAGACAGATGTTTGGTGCAGAGGGCTATGAGGTAGTTGCTATCAACGACCTTACAAAACCATCAATGCTCGCAGATCTTCTCAAGTACGATACAGCACAGGGCGGTTACTGCGGTAAAATCGGTGAGAACCTTCACACAGTAGAGGCTGATGACGAGAACAACACAATCACAGTTGACGGCAAGACTCTTACAATCTATGCTAAGGCTAACGCTGCTGAGCTCCCATGGGGCGAGATCGGCGTAGACGTAGTTCTTGAGTGCACAGGTTTCTACACATCAAAGGCAAAGAGCCAGGCTCACATCGATGCAGGTGCTAAGAAGGTTGTTATTTCTGCTCCTGCAGGCAACGATCTTAAGACAATCGTTTACAGCGTAAACGAGGGTACACTTACAGCTGATGATACAATCATTTCTGCTGCTTCATGTACAACAAACTGCCTCGCTCCTATGGCTAACACACTTAACAAGTATGCTGAGATCCAGAGCGGTATCATGTCAACAATCCACGCTTACACAGGCGATCAGATGATCCTCGACGGTCCTCACAGAAAGGGTGACCTCAGAAGAGCAAGAGCAGGTGCTGCTAACATCGTTCCTAACTCAACAGGCGCTGCTAAGGCTATCGGTCTTGTTATTCCTGAGCTCAACGGTAAGCTCATCGGTTCTGCACAGCGTGTTCCTGTTCCAACAGGTTCAACAACAATTCTTACAGCTGTTGTTAAGGGTAAGGATGTAACAGTTGAGGGCATTAACGCTGCTATGAAGGCTGCTGCTTCTGAGTCATTCGGTTACAATGAAGATCCAATCGTTTCTTCAGACGTAATCGGTATGAGATTCGGTTCACTCTTCGATGCTACTCAGACAATGGTATCAAAGATTGCTGACGATCTCTATGAGGTACAGGTTGTTTCTTGGTATGACAACGAGAACTCATACACAAGCCAGATGGTTAGAACAATTAAGTACTTTGCTGAATTAGGCTAATCTTAACCTATAATTTATCAGGTATAAACTTTAAGCTGTCTCTTTTGAGGCAGCTTTTTGTTTTTTATAAAATTTTTTCTGTTGATATTTACTTTTATACTTTTGTATGTTAAAATTTTAGTGTATAAAAATATTTGCAATGTTTTGCAAAGGAGAACCGAAATTATGAACTCTAAGTTAAAAAACAGTGATACTGATTTTCTCTTTAAAGCAATTCTTTCTCTTGAGAACGAGGAGGAGTGTTATCGCTTTTTTGAAGATTTATGCACAAGTCCTGAACTTAAGGCTATGTCACAAAGACTTGTTGTAGCAAAAATGCTTACAGAAAAAAAGGTTTATTCTGAAATTGTAAAAGAAACGGGTGCGTCAACCGCTACAATCAGTCGTGTAAAGCGTGCTTTGTTTGATAATGACACCTACGGTTACACACTTGTGCTTGATAAAATAGCCAAAGAGGAAAACAAATGAGTTACAATGTTTTTGCCGATTATTACGATGCGCTGATGCAGAATGTCGGCTACAAAGAACGGAGCGACTACATTTGTGAGCTTATGAAAAGGCATAATCACGAATTTGGCATTACACTCGACCTTGCCTGCGGTACGGGCAGTCTGACAATGGAGCTTGCCCAAAAGGGAGTAGATATCTACGGAATTGATGCAAGCGCCGAAATGCTTAGCGAGGCAATGCAAAAGTCGAGCGAAAAAGGGCTTAATATTCTGTATTTAAGGCAAAAAATGCAGAGCCTTAATCTTTACGGCACAATTGACACTTGTATATGCACACTTGACAGCATAAATCATATTACTAATGAAAAGGATGTTGCAAAAGCATTTGAGCGTGTCGCTTTCTTTATGAACCAAGACGGTGTATTTATGTTTGATGTCAATACCGTTTATAAGCACGAACAGGTGCTTGCGAATAATACATTTGTATATGAAACCGATAAGGTGTTTTGTGTGTGGCAGAATACCTTGCAGGAAAATTGCGTTACAGATATTGACCTTGACTTTTTTGAGGAAGAAAACGGAGTTTATTACCGCACGAGCGAGAGCTTTTCAGAGCGTGGCTATTCAAGAGAAAAGCTGACGGAAATGCTTGTAAATGCAGGTTTTGAGCTTGAGGCAGTGTATGGCGATATGAGCTTTGACGAGCCGAAAGAGGACGAGCAAAGGCTTGTTTTTGTGGCAAGAATGAAAAATCCAATCAATAAGGAATGTTAGCAGGAGAATAATATGGATAAAATTATAAGATGTATTACATCGGACGGCGCAGTAATGGCATCGGCTATTGATGCGTCCGATATTGTTTTTAAGGCACAGAAAATTCACGGACTTTCAAGAAGCGCTACTGCGGCACTCGGCAGACTTTTGTGTGCGACTTCTATGATGGGCGCAATGCTCAAGCAGAAAGACGCATCAATTAACCTTAGAGTATCGGGTGACGGAGAACTCGGCCCCGTAATAGCGGTTGCGGACAGTAAGGGTAATGTTCGTGGATATGTAGGAAACGCAAATTGCCCTACCGAATACTATAACAACGGCAAAATCAATGTTTCAAAAGCAGTAGGTAAAAACGGTGTGCTTAATGTAATGCGTGATTACGGTTCAGGCGACCCGTATATCGGTCAGGTTGAGCTTGTAAGCGGAGAGATTGCCGAGGATATTACCAATTATTTTGCAACAAGTGAGCAGATTCCCACAGTTTGTGCGCTTGGCGTTCTTATTAATAAAGAGGACGGCGAGGTAATGCTTGCAGGCGGATTGCTTATTCAGCTTTTGCCGGGTGCTTTTGAAGATACAATTGAAAAACTTGAAAAGAATCTCGAAACTCTCGAGCCTGTTACAACTATGCTTGCAAAGGGTATGAGTATTCTCGATATTTGTAAAACTGCGCTTGCAGGATTTGAGGTTGAAGTGCTTGACGAGTATCCTGTAAAATATGTATGTACCTGTTCAAGAGAAAAGCTCGAAAGACTTTTTTGCACAATGAGCGATGAAGAAATCCGTGATATGCCGGACGAAAACGGCAGGGTAGTAGCTAACTGCCATTTTTGCAATAAAAAGTATATTTTTAATAAAGAAGATCTCGAAAAGATTATCAAAGAGAAAAACTCAAAAGATAATAATACTGAAAAGAAAAAAACTTAATACGGATTTGTCATAAAATATCGTGTTGCTTTACTTTTGTAAAGTTTTTTTGAAAAAATTTCAAAAAAGTGTTGACATTTAGGCGGTTATGGTGTATTATAATACCTGTCGCTGAGATACACGGCAAACGAAAGCAAAGCGACAAAGGCAATGGGAGCATAGCTCAGCTGGGAGAGCATCTGCCTTACAAGCAGAGGGTCATAGGTTCGAGCCCTATTGTTCCCACCACATTTGGCCCGGTAGTTCAGTTGGTTAGAACGCTAGCCTGTCACGCTAGAGGTCGACGGTTCGAACCCGTTCCGGGTCGCCAATTTTTGCCTCTGTAGCTCAGTCGGTAGAGCAGGGGACTGAAAATCCCCGTGTCGATGGTTCGATTCCGTCCGGAGGCACCAAAAAATGCGGATGTAGCTCATCTGGTAGAGCGCCACCTTGCCAAGGTGGAGGTAGCGGGTTCGAGCCCCGTCATCCGCTCCAAAACGAAAGCACTTGTTTTATACAAGTGCTTTTACTTTTGGCTTAAAGTGGTTTATGGAGATGTTTGGAATATGGTATATTCCAAAGGCTGAGGTAAATTGTGTTTTAATAGATTATCGGTCGGGTGACAGAGTAAAGCAAAAGAAAAACTCTCCGCCACGATATTAAAAGTTTGGTCAACCTTTTCAAAGATTGTGGGTGTGGGCAACGCCCACAAATGCTTTAAATTATCGCAAATTTTAATAGCCAAACGGCTTGCCGTTTGACGGTTTGAACGCAAATGCGAAAGTCGCTAAATTTACGATAGCAACAAAAGGAAAAACCACACTACTGCAACTACTAATTGCCGCTTTTCAAGGGTAAATCAGCCACATACGCAACCCTTTAAAAAGGGTCGACATAAATTTTAAATTTATTGAACTAAACTTTATGCGCTAAGTCATTATTTAATAATGTTACTCCAACATTTAGTAAAATCTATTTTTGTTTCGTTCGTCTTATTCGGAAAATTATGATGTTCAGATTGTTTTACAGCTTTTTTCATTTAATCCCCATCCTGTTAATTCAAGCTGCAAAAATCTTTCATCATTATATGCTTTAGCCAGACTTTCCGACATTAAGCGAAAATCCTTAAGAATGCCCTTTTTGTATTTCAGTTTAACTAATACGGTTTTGTTTTCAGATGCACGCAGTAAATTCAGCATACTTTCAAAGTCCCCGTTTTCATACATTTCTGGCTTTTTTAGTGAAAAACTTGAATAACAATACTTCATTTGCCCATCTATATTTCCATAGGCTTCAATATCAATCAGGCATTTCTCATCATCGGGCGTACAGTCAGTAAATTCATCTAATATAAAAGGCATATTCTGATATTTATATACCGGCTTTTCAAAAAATATCATATTACGCTTTCTCCTTAAAAATCTAATTTATCAATAGCTCGTTTAACAATTATGATAGCACACACAAACAAATTTGTCTATCAACATCTTTGCAATCCTGTGAGTTTTTCTGTAAAATATTTGTAGAGCATATTTATCCCTCCGTTCTGGTTTCTCGTCAATTCCATTTTAACGGATTTTAGAAAAATATGCTCTGCTTTTTTTGAAAATTTCTTAATTTTATTTTGTAGGCTCTTTCCTTACTCCAATATTAGTATAGAGCCATTTTTTCTTTGTCATAGAATTACCTCTTTTCACAATTAGTTAGTTACAACTAACTAATTGTCTATATATTACCACAAAATAAAATATTTGCTATACATTAACTGAATTTTATTTTGTGGCAGAAAGTTTAAATTTTTATTATCGGTGTTGTAAAGTCAGCACCGCATTTTTGGGGCGGATTTGTGGCAAGCGAAAAAATGTCCGTTGCAAAAATTTCGGTTTTAAGCAGTTTTTCAATGTTGCCGCCGAGCGACAAACCTTTTTTTATCGAGGTTATTACAGGTAAATTGCAGTTCTTGAGGATTTTGGCACCCTCATTTGTAAATCCAAGCACTCTTGCGTAACTTGGCTCTATATTCTGAATTTCTTTTGTTATATTCAAAAGGGCGCAGACCAAAATTCTTCTCAGCCTTGCAAGTGTGTAACGCTTTGATTTTACGGCAAATAATATTTCATCAACGCAGTTATATTCGTGTATCGCCGAGTAAATTCGGTTTTCAAGTCCCTCGGTTACATCGGGCAGATTTGCAATTTCTTTTGCCGTCATTGAGCGAAGTTTATAGAGCAAGGCAGTTTCAAGATTTTCGGGAAAAGCAAGCTCAGACGGCGAATAGGGGACAAATTCGCCTATGTTTTCTCCGCTTTTTAATTTTTCTCTTATATATGAGGCAGAGGCAAAATTATTGGCTGCATTTTTGCTGTCATGTGCTACACCCTCACGCTGAATCGGCAGAGGTGATATATTATTGGGCAACGCCTTGAGATACTCAACCGCAAGTACATTGTTGGGGGTTGAGAGAATATCGGCTGTTTCATTGCTGTAAATCTCACGCACTGCGTTTTCAATAGCCTTGGGGTAATATGAGCCGTTTTGCATTTCTTTGGCAACAAGCGCCTGTACGGCGGTATTTCTATGTGCCTGAGCCACTTGCTTTAGTAAATTTATGTTATTGTTTTCACAACCGAATGCGAGGTAATTCATATCGGAAAAGGAAGATAGAATTTTAACTCCGCTTTTTGCAAAGACCTCTGCATTTGAAACCGCATAGGCGACAGGCAGTTCTATTACAAGGTCAGCGCCGCAGAGCAGGGCAGACTTTGCTCTTGTGAATTTGTCTGTAACGGCAACCTCGCCACGCTGTGTAAAGCTTGTGCTCATTACAACGGCGACAGGCTCGTTTACAAGGCTTTTTGCCTTTTGTATTAAATATTTATGTCCGTTATGAAAAGGGTTAAATTCGCAAATTATGCCGATTGCCATAGCATTACCTCGAAAAAGCAAAAAATTATTGTCAGATATTAAAAAAATCACTTGAAAACTATTATAAAAAGTTTTATCATTATAATGTAACACTCACAGAGTGACTTTTAATTGTCCTCAGATATATTATATATCAAAAATCGCTTTAGGACAACTAATATAGTTGAAAGGATGAATAATAATGAAGGTTCTCGTTATTAACGCAGGCAGCTCATCACTTAAATATCAGCTTATTGATATGGACAGCGAAAAGGTACTTGCAAAAGGAAACTGTGAAAGAATTGGTCAGGAAGGCGCATTTATCGGCTTTAAGGCTCCTGACGGCACAAAAATTGAACGCAAAACAGAGATGGTTAATCATACACAGGCTTTTGAGGCTGTTAAAGACGCACTTCTTGATCCGCAGTATGGTGCAATCAAGGATTTGTCAGAGGTTAGCGCAATCGGTCACAGAGTAGTGCAGGGTGGCAGCTACTTTAACAAGTCAGTTCTTGTAACAGACGATGTTATCAAGAAGATTGAAGAGCTTGCTCCACTCGCTCCGCTCCATAACCCTGCTCACATTCAGGGTATTAACGCTTGCACAAATGTATTTGGCAAAGATGTTCCTCAGGTTGTAGTATTTGATACCGCTTTCCATCAGACAATGCCGGAAAAGGCTTATATGTTTGCTATTCCATATAAATACTATGAAAAGTACGGTATCCGTCGTTACGGTTTCCACGGTACTTCTCACCGTTATGTATCTCAGAAAATGGCTGAGCTTATGGGCAAAAACATTGAGGATACAAAAATCATTACCTGTCATATCGGCAATGGTTCTTCAATTACAGCTATCAAGGGCGGCAAGGTAATTGATACATCAATGGGTCTTACTCCGCTCGGCGGCTTTATGATGGGTACTCGTTCAGGTTCTCTTGACCCATCCGTAATTACATTTATTGCAGAAAAAGAGAATGTTTCTGCAGAAGAAATGCTTAAGATTCTTAATAAGGAATCAGGTCTTTTGGGTGTATCGGGTGTATCTTCCGATGACCGTGATGTTTGCGCTGCAGAACAGCAGGGCAACCACAGAGCACACCTCGCACACGAGATGCTTTATTATCAGATTGCAAAGACAATCGGTTCTTACTATGTTGCACTCGGCGGTTGTGACGCTATTGTATTTACAGCCGGTATCGGCGAAAATCAGCCACAGCTCCGTGAAACCGTATGCGATTACATTTCTTGCCTTGGTGTAGAGATGGATAAGGAATTTAATATGCAGGCAAGAGGCGGTGTAACAGGTACACTTTCAACTCCAAACTCAAAAATCAGAGTTGAGCTTATTGCTACTAACGAAGAACTTGTTATTGCAAGAGATACAAAGGAAATTGTAGAGGCTCTTTAATTAAAACTACATATAAAAATAAGGTGGCTGTTCGTAGCGGACAGCCACCTTTTGCGTTACACGGAATCATTTGTAACCGCAGTATCGGTGTCGGTATCTCTGAATAAAAGTGATATACACCAAATTGCGGCGAGCGCAACGAGAATGTAAACAATACGGCTGATAATACCCGTTTGACCACCGCATATCCATGCCACAAGGTCAAACTGAAAAATACCTACACATCCCCAATTAATACCGCCAATAATTAAAAGCGTCAGGGCAATTTTATCAATCATAATAATCCTCCTTAATTATAATTGTAAAAATATTATTGACGCTTTTAAAATAAATATTCAGTCGTTTTTATGTTCTGATAATTTTGTTTTGTATAGCTTTATCAATATAAAATATAATTAGTGCGCTTGTAATAGTCATTAATATAAAAAGTATAAATGAAATCGGTTTAGATAATCCAAAATTATCAACTGAAGTTACACTATTTAAAAAAGCATAGTGAGTAATATATATTGGATATGACAGTTTATCAAAAGTTATCCAAATATTTGATTTTGCAATTTTTATAAATATTGTAAATTTGTTAACCAAATAATTACAAATGAAATAAGTTGATACGGCTAATCCTAAATGAGTAGCGGAAACAATCAGTAAATAAAAATTATTAATAGAATTATCAAAACAATATTTGCCTACTAATCTGATGACAATAGAAGCTAAAAATAAAAACAAGCCATAAATAATGAATATCGGCAGTGTATTTTTTACTTTGAATTTAGAAATATAATATCCTAAAAAATATGTAACAAAATATTCAAGTGAAATATATGGTATGTTAAAACACATCATTATTTTTGGAATAAACCAAGCAGCAACAAGTATCAAAATTATTACAGCTATATTGAGTTTATGCTTTTTTTCAATCTTTTTAACTAATATTGTCAGTAAATAGCAAATAAGAATAATTGTAACAAACCACAAATTTCCTAAAGGTTTAATTTCAGAAAATGGTATGAAAGGAGTTATAAAATTAATGCCTTGCAAGCAAAATAAATATTTTATTGCTTCCAAGCCATCAAATCCATTTATTTTAAAATACACTATGGAAACAGGAATAACAAACAAATAAAATGGAATTAACAGTTTTTTTACTCTTGCCAAAAACCATTTAGAAGGGCTATTGATTTCTTTATTCGCATAAAGAAATCCAGAAATAAATAAAAAAATATATACGCCATAATTAAAAAATTGTTCTAAAGAAGCTATATCAAGCCAACTTGCAATATGACAAAGTATTATAAATAGCATACCTAATACTCTTAGTATGGAAATGCAATAGTTTCTTTCTGTATTTTGATTTACACTCAAATTTTTACTCCTTTACATTAAAATTTTCAAACGAAAGTTAATCAGGGAAAATAATCGGGAACAATAACATAAAGATTAAAAACATAAATCCGAGGCCGATTACTGCGAGCCCGATATATCGGGTAATTTTCGTTGCTTTTTTCAGCTTGTACTTTGAAATCATATTTTCGGTGGGAAACGGAAGTAAAATAAGCATTATGCCGAGAATATCGCAGCTTGCGACTGTAATTATCATTCCCGCAGTTCGCAAAAACGCAAAAAGAAAAATTCCGATAGTAATGCCAAAAAAGCATATCATATTTATAATGCTGAACAATTTACCGTACTTTTCGGTAGTTTCGTAATATTTATTTGCATTGCCGTGACATTCCTCACTGCAATATTGTTCAAAATAGGATATTTCCTTTGCACAATAATCACATTTTTTCAAGTTTTCAGAACCTTTCACTTATATTATAAACTATTCTAACACATTACACTGCTTTTTTCAATGATATTTAAGTGAATGAGATGGGAAAGATGTTTATAACGCCTAACAAATTTGTAAAGGTAATTAACATTATATTGTATTTATAAAAAATATATGCTATGCTTTCTTTGAGGAGATGGTAGAATGCCTAATTTTTTAGTGGCTCTGTATGCGGTACTGCCTATGTTTATAATGCTTGCTATCGGTTTTACTGTGCGAAAAATGAAAGTGATTGAAGAGGCTCATCTGCCTGTGCTTAACAAAATCGTTTTTAATGTTTTCTTTCCGTTCTTGATGTTTAACAATATATATGCCTTTGATATTTCGGCTGATTTCAACGCATCTTTGCTTTTATATGCGGTTATAGCTGTTGCGGTTATTTACGGTTTGTCGGTTGGTTTTGCTTTAATTTTTGAAAAATCAAACAAGAGCAGGGGAGCGCTGATACAGGCTATTTACAGAAGTAATTTTGTTCTTATGGGGTTGCCGATAGTCGGAAATATTTTTGGAAGCGGCAGACTTGGTATGACATCTATGCTCGTTACGGTAATTGTACCAATGTATAATATTCTTGCTGTAATTACGCTTGAGGTGTTTAGAGGAAAAACTATTAAGATTGCCAAAATATTAAAGGGAATTGCTACAAATCCGCTTATTATAGGCTCTTTGGCAGGTATTTTAGCCGCAGTGTTTGGTTTAAAATTGCCCGATATTGCCGAAAGTGTAATTTCGGATATGGCATCTGCCGCAACTCCGCTTGCCTTGATTGTGCTTGGTGCATCTTTCAGGTTTTCAAGTATAAAGCAATACAGAAAAAATCTTATTGCGGTTATTATTGCCCGACTTATTATTGTGCCGTTGCTGAGCCTTTCGGGTGCTATTTTGCTTGGATTCAGAGGAATTGACCTTGTATCTCTCATCGGTATTTTTGCCTCTCCTTGTGCGGTATCTTCTTACACTATGGCAAGGCAAATGGACAGCGACTACGAGCTTTCGGCAGGTACGGTAGTCTTTACCACAATGCTATCGTGCTTTACACTGTTTTGCTGGATATACTTTTTAAAAGAATTAGGTTTCTTTTAATGTGCAAATTGTACAAAATATACATTGTACATTTATACAATATATCTAATCAACTGATTTTGACTGATTTAAAAAAATATGCTTGATTTTGACGGATTTTGTGCTATAATAAAGCCATAAAATAAATTATAACAAATTTTCGATTTATTGTATTGAAAAAAGTTTATAGTTATTTCCTTCTTTTATTTTTTGTGAGCATAGAAAAAAGCAAGACTTTGTCTTGCTTTTTTCTTTTTTTGTTTTATTTTACGTTATGCTTGATATATGAAATTACAGGATAATAAAATATAAATCCAAGACAAAAATTGACAAGTTAATAGTTTTTTGCAAATATATAAAAAGTATTGACAAAAAGAAAAATATAATTTATATTATTAGTGTACTAATTAGGTTAATACAATAAATTCAATTAATACAATTTACAGGAACGGAGGTATTAAAATGCTTCAGATAGATTTAACATCACGAGTACCGATTTATGAACAGATTTATACTAACATAATTCGTCTTGCATCAGCAGGTGTATTAAAGCCGGGCGATAAGATTTTACCTGTAAGAAGTCTTGCGGCACAGCTTGGTATAAATCCTAATACTGTTGCCAAAGCGTACAGGCAGCTTGAAAGCGAGGGATACATTATATCTAATGTCGGCAGAGGAAGTTATGTATCTGATAAGCTCACAAGGGATTGCGCAGAAAAGGAAATTGCTCTTGATGATTTTCGGCAGAGCGTGAACAGAGCAAATTTACTTAGCATAAAAAAATCCGAGCTTATAGAAATTATTAATAATGTTTATGACGGAGGTGGCATTAATGATTGAAATATGCGGACTTACCAAGAGATTTGGTAAGATTAATGCTGTTGATAATATGACTGTAAATATACCCGACGGTGCGGTTCTCGGACTTGTGGGCAGTAACGGCAGCGGTAAATCAACACTTTTGCGTATGCTCGCAGGGGTATATGCACCTGACGGCGGTATGGTAAAAATAGATGGAATACAGCATTTTGATAATCCCGCAACAAAGGGACAGTGCTTTTTTATTCCTGATTTTCCGTATTTTTATAATTCAAGCACTGTTGAAAGTACGGCTTTCCTTTACAGAAGATTGTATCCCAACTGGAGCGAGGAGGAGTATCAAAAACTTTGCTCTGTATTTCCAATTAATATAAAAGCTCCTATTATTAATATGTCAAAGGGTATGCAAAGACAGGCGGCGCTTATTCTTGCACTTTCAACCTGCCCTAAGTATTTGTTCCTTGACGAGATTTTTGACGGTCTTGACCCTGTTGTAAGGCATATGCTCAAAGGTCTTATTGCAGAAAAGGTGTCTGACAACAACACTACCGTTGTAATTGCCTCTCACAACCTCAGAGAGCTTGAGGATTTGTGCGACAGACTTTGCCTTATGCACAGGGGACAAATGCTGCTTGAGCGTGGCATTGACGATTTGCGTCATGGTTTGCGCAAGGTGCAGGTTGCCTTTTCGGAATTGCCGTATAAACCGAATATTTTTGAGGGTATTAATGCAATTAATATAACCCGCAACGGCAATATATTTAATCTTACAATAAAGGGAACAGAGGAGGAGTTTATGCCGAAATTAAAGGCACTTAATCCTGCGTTTGTTTCCGCAATACCTCTTACTTTGGAGGAAATATTTATTAGTGAAATGGGGGCGGCAGGATATGACATCCACAGTATCCTTTAAAGATAAACTCAAGCAGATCATTTCGGTTATATTATGGGATTTAAAAGGCTGTAAAGGCTCGTTGATGGTGTACGGAATACTTGCCTCGGTGGCAACTGTAATAATCTTTACGCTTGTTTTTGTGCTTACGGCAGATCAAACAACATTTACAACGCTGTTTACAACCGCAAGTTCCGAAAAAATACCTATAAGCACAAAAATGCAGGTTTTTCAGGCCATTACATCTGCGATAATCGGCTTGCTTACATTAATCTTTTCCATTATTTATACGGTGCAGATTTTTTCATATATGCACAACAAGCGCAAGGTGGATTTTTACGGTTCACTTCCAATCAGCAGGGCAAGACTTTTCCTTGCTAAATATTGTGCGGCTTATTTGTTCTCTATTGTGCCTATGCTCGTGTTTATGGGTATAATTGCTATTATTTCTATTTGTACGGGCACATTAATGAGGCCTGAGGTTACTCATATGTACCTGAACTTTGTAATCGGTACGCTTGCCTGCATTAGCGCTTACGGATTTCTTTCGGCTTGCTGCGGCACTACATTCAACACAATTATTATGTTTATTGCCGTTTGCATTTGCTATCCGCTGTCTATGATATTTGTAAGAAGTTATATTGACGCTTTCTTTGCAGGCTCATATACAGGCAACTTCTCAGACAGCTTTATTACAAATGCACTCAATCCGATTTCTGCTTACTTTGGCAACAATTTAATTTATTGGATAATCTTCAGCATAGCTTGCGTTGCTTTTGGCACATTGCTTATTATGAAGAGAAGATCCGAAAGAGCGCAGACCTCATTCGCTTATTATATACCTTGCCATATTATCAAGGTAATAGTATCATTCCTTGCCGGTATGTTCCTCGGCACATTATTCGGCTCGCTCAATGTATTTGGCAACGGCTTGGCAGGCTTTGTATTCGGATTTATTCTCGCAAGTGCGCCTACATTCCTTATTGTTCATATGATTTTCTACAAGGGAGTAAAGCAGATTGTACGCACACTTCCCATTTACGGCGGTCTTACGGTTATTGTAATTGCAGGCGTGGCGCTCATTAACTTTGATATATTCGGCTACAACAGCTTTGTGCCAAAGGCAGACGATGTAAAGAGCGCAGGTATGCTTAGCTCAACATACGGCACTGTTGCCGATGATGTTGCACATTTAAGCAAGAAAAGCGCCGAGGACTTTACAGATAAAAAGGATATCGAAACCATTATAAATGCACACAATTCTATTCTCAGTATCAGAAAGCCTGACCTTTCGGCAAAATCAAAGTTTTGCTGCGTATGGGGAAGTATGCTTTATAATGCAATCGGTGATTATAGATATGATGAGGCGATTACTGTTGCATATAAGCTCAACAACGGAAGAACCGTAACAAGATATTATTCTCAGAGTTTACTTGCTTTGGCTAATGACTTTGATTATGAGCCGTATGACTATACAGATGATATTTATGATGAAAGCTATGGTTACAGTTACAGAGAAACTGATTTTTCGGGAATTTACACTAAGGCAATGTCAATTTTCTCATCAAAGCAATATATAATGAAGTATTCGGGTGTGGCAAATGCAGACCTTAACGCTGACTATAATGTAAAAAGCGTTATTGTTCATGGAATGTTTAATTTCTCGGATGACAGCACAAATTCGGCAAGTATTGATAATTACAGCGGTTATGAACTTGATGAAGAGAAAAAAGACCCCAAGGCTGATGCAGTAAGAAACAGTATGATGAATGAGATTAACGCAGCGTTCAAAAAAGACCTTAAGGCTGACGATAAGTATCTTAACGGTGTTTTGTATGACCCGTTCGCACTGATGTATAAGAACAATCCCTATTATGATTCATCTTATGATGAGGATTCGGTTTACAGCTTTGAGTCTTTAAAATATATCCGTCAAAAGTATTCTCAGGACTATGTTTGCAAGCTGGATTTATGCTATCGCAAATCTAATACAACGGGAGCAAATTACATTTTAAGCTCGTATGCAACAGATTCGGAGTATTACTATGTGCCGAAGTCATATACAAATACCATTGAAATTCTCAAAAAATACGGCATACTAAATTCTGACTGCACACTCAACAAAAACTCGGAGTTTTGCAGCGGCAATGACAGCGATGTCGCTTATTATGAGAGATAATTAAATTACAGAGCGACTGCATTTTAGCAGTCGCTCTTTTCCTTTGACAAAGGCGCTGTAATCTATTATTATATTAGTAGTAAATTGATAGGAGATGACGGCTGTGGAATTATACAAGGGCAGACCGCAGAATACAGAGGGCAGGCTCGACAGAGAGGTAAGAGTATATGATTTGCTCGACAGTTTGGGCATAGAGTATTTGCGAACAGACCACGCACACGCAGACACAATGGAGGCGTGCAATGAGATTGACAAGGTGCTTGATGTGCTTATTTGCAAAAACCTGTTTTTATGCAACAGACAGAAAACAAAGTTTTATTTGCTTATGATGGCGGGGGACAAGCATTTTAAGACAAAGGAGCTTTCAAGTCAGATAAATTCGGCAAGGCTTTCTTTTGCCTCAGCCGAGGCTATGGAAGAGTACCTTGATATACAGCCGGGGTCTGTAAGCGTTATGGGACTTATGAACGACAAAGAAAACGCAGTCACTTTGCTTGTTGACGAGGATGTTCTAAAAGGTGAATATGTAGGATGTCACCCGTGCGTGAATACCTCGAGCCTTAAAATAAAAACAACAGATGTTTTTGATAAGTTTTTAAAAGCGGTAGGGCATACGGCAACAGTTGTACATTTGACAGGTGAATAAACACAAGTAAAAAAGACTTCTGCAAAGGGAAGTCTTTTGATGTATATATGTAAAATTTTATTTACATTGCATTTGATATATGATATAATGCTGATAATAAACATTTATGGAGGTTTATCTATGCAATACAAAATTGAGGGAGGCTCACTTCCAATAGTGGAGGTATCTCTTGAAAACGGCGAGACTATTATTACACAGGGCGGCGGAATGGTATGGATGTCGCCAAACCTTAATATGGAAACTTCAGGCGGCGGAGTAGGCAAGATGTTCAGCAAAATGGTGTCGGGAGAGTCTATTATGCAGAACCGCTACACAGCTATGGGCGGTCCGGGCTTCATTACTCTTGCTTCATCTTTCCCGGGTTCAATCATTCCTTTTGAGATTCAGCCTAATATGCCTATAATCGTTCAGAAATCGGGTTTCCTTGCAAGTTCTGCAACTGTTGACCTCTCTGTACATTTTAATAAAAAAGCCGGTGCAGGCTTTTTTGGAGGCGAAGGCTTCATACTTCAAAAGTTATCGGGTTACGGAACTGCTTTTGTTGAGATTGACGGCTACTGCAAGCAGTATAACCTTGCACCCGGTCAGCAGATTGTTGTTGATACAGGCAACCTTGCTGCAATGGATGCATCTTGTCAAATGGACATCCAGCGTATTAAGGGTGTTAAGAATATGTTACTCGGAGGAGAGGGTTTGTTTAATACAGTTATTACAGGCCCGGGCAGAGTGTTCTTACAGTCACACCCAATTTCTACAGTAGCGGCAGCTATCCGTCCTTTTATTACAACAAACTAAGTTAATAAAATAATTTTTGCCCTGCAACTTTGCAGGGCATTTGTTATAGGCAAGAAAAAAGCTGTACCGAGCAGGTACAGCTTTTTGTTTAAGGGTTTTAACTTTTAGTAAATATCAAGATTACTTCTGCTTGAGGTTTGTATTCTGATATAGGTTGAATTTGCTTCAGCTGAAGAAGTTTTTGTTGTTATGGTTGAATATTGCAGCGGAGGTATAGTAGCAGAATTATTTGTATTATTCAAAACTACTCCGCTTGAAATAGTGTACTCAACTCGTTTATCAGTATCCTTATCCCATACATTGTTTCCTACTGTTGTTACTGTATATTGAAGAATATATTTTTTTTCATCAGTATTAAGTTGTTTAAGGTCGAATTTAATTGATTTTACATTGTCAATACTGACTATTGGTGTAAGCTTATGTCCTGTAGGATCACCCGATGAAGTATCAAACTTAGCAAGAATTAATCTGTATTTTGTATTTGGATCTGCATATAAAAAGTAATCACTTTTATTACCGATGCCATTATCTACATCCATAAAACCACTTGGTGTTGCACTTTCGTCATATGCTTTGAGAATAGGTTTTGAATCATATGATTGAACATAGTTTGAGGTATTACCGTAAATTGAAAGTTGTTTAGAAATCATATCGCTTGTGCGTTCGCAAAGGGAAAGATCCTGACCTCTTTTTGCAACATTGGCCATAGCAAATAATCCGCTTATGCTTACAGTAGAGGCAATAGAAAGAATGCATACAACAGCTATAAGTTCAATAAGCGTTGCACCGATTTTATTTTTTACGGAGCGCTTGGAGAGATGTTTTTTTAATTTATTTAATATTTTAATCATTTGCATCCTCCTTATTGAACATATTTGGATTTAGTGATAATACCGGTACATGAAGTTGTACCATTTGTACCGTAATCAATATAAACAGTGACTTTGTACGATACCATACTTATACCATCAGAATTAATGTAAGAACCTTCTTTTTGAATTGTATAAGCAACTTCATTTTTGTTAAAATCTCTGTTGTCAATATCTGCAGAAGCATATTGTTTTGCTGAAAAAGTATTGTCAAGAGCTTTTACATCTGTATCAATATTGCTTTGAATATCGCTTGTAAAAGTATATGTTTGATTAGGTGTATCTGCAAAAAGTTTATTAGCATTCTTTTGTGCTTCAGTCAATGAATCCCAACCGTCATATGGATCATTTGACGGTGTTTTTTCAACATATGTCATAATTACATCACAATACATTTGTGCTTTTGCAGAAGCTTTGTCCATAAGACTGTTTTTGGTAATGGACTGATTACTGATATTAAGACCGGTGGCAGTAGCCGAAACGGCTATTGCCATGATCATAATTGCACATACCAACTCAAGAAGAGAAAAGCCTTTTTTACTTTTTAAATATTTTTTAAATTTAAGGTTCTTCTTCTTCATTAGAAATACTTCCCTTCAAAGTCAACAGGATCAATTTTAGTTGTAACAGTTACCTTTTTATAAGCTTCAGTACCGTCGTTTAATTTTTCTGCTTTGTAATATGGTTTTGAAGAACTCCAATTTTCCCAAAAAGCTTTGCTTAAAATATCAAAATCACCTGTAATACCCGGGAAGAAATAGTAACCCGGACTTAAAGTTATAGAATTAGCATTATCATCATTAAATTTGAGAGTAGTTTTACGAGTAATCTGAAGCATGGAACCGTCAATAGGATTACCGTCTACAACACATGTCGATTCCTTATGTGCACTATAAGTATTAATTTTAAGTCCTTTTCCGTCTTTTATTTCAAGTAAATCCGCTCCGATTGAAACAACATCTGCTTTTAAGGTTGCATTGTTTCCATATGTTACAATAGCATCTTTACCCGAAGAACCATTACCAAAATCACAGTAAATAGCTTTGCCCTTATATGTACCGTCTTTAAGTGTTCCGCCGGCTGTTGCTTTAAAATTTATAACTGAACTGCTTTGGTCGAGGTTACTGCTGTCTACTGAAGTATTAATAGTGTTATTTTTCACCCATTCAATACTTGATGAGTTAGAATCAACTCGTGAAGTAGAATGACTTTCAAAGTATTTTTTTGCTTCGTCTGTAAATAAGTTAAGTCCTGTCTCTGGAATATCTGTGTAATCATCGGCTTTTATGGTATATGTTGTACCATCTGACATTTCTACAATAAAATCATTTACTACTTTAAGAGTAAACGATTTTTCATTCCAATAAGGTTTTACACTAAATGATGCTGAACTGTTTTTTTGTGTGATTTTATTTGAACCTTCTGATGTGAATTTTTGAGTATTACTGTCAGTAGCAAACTTGTCTGTAGGAAGAATAGTTTGATTGAAAGAATAAGGAAAGTATGGATTACCGTTGCTGTTCTTAATTTGATTGTTATAATAAACCGTTTCGTTTTCATCGGGACCAATTGATAATGTAATATTACTACTATGAATTGACATATCGACATTTCCATTAAATTCCATTGGGTTTATATTGTACCAAAGATAATTAAATTCTTTGCCTGAATACATATCATAATATCCACTAGCTGTTGGCATTTCGGATGGTGCACAATAAATGTAGTAGTCTTTCCATCCTTTAGTAAATTCTGTTCGAACTGTATTGGAGTAGCTGTTTGAATTTGGAACTGCAGTGAAAGTTCCAAATTCATTCAAAATATCAACTCTTTCTTTGCCCTTTTCATATTCACCTTCGTAAGCTGAATGTATGTCCTTTAGTTTGCCTTTTGTATCAACCATAGAACTATACATATCAATACTGTTAACTCTTTTGTATTCTTCACTGTTTGTAGTAATTTCTTTAGCACTCGCTTTGGTGCTTTCTGAAAATAAATCAACGGCTGTATTGTTGTCACCTAAGTTAATATAATAATATCCTTTTTTATACTCTACTGTTTTAGTTATTTGATTGCTATTATTATAAGTCATAAGCTTACAATTTTTAGTAAAGTATATTACAACACCTTTATCGGTATCATAAGAACTGCCGGAGTATTTAAGTGTAATGCCGGATTCGCCAGTGGCCGGACGACATACCATATTTCCGCCAATTACAAGATATTTACATTCTAAGGCTGTACCGTAAGCGTCTGAGTTTGTGTAAAAACTAACATCAACCGCTTCGGAATTATAGTCACTTGTTATTTTTGGTCCGGTGTAATTGCCTAAAAAGTAAATGCCGTTATCATATGCTGTAAATTTAAGTCTACTATCACCGTTACTTGTACTTTTTACTGTTTTATCAAATACAAGAGGAAAGCAAGTTGTGAGTGGTGTATTGCCAGCTTCGTTTTTAGGAATATAAATTATTGATTTTTTTTCATTGTCAGTATCATAGCTCTGTAAGGTACGAAATGTGGTATCTCCTTCGTTTAAAGTTTTTCTTACAGAACGAAGAAGTGAAAATGAAGTTTGATCACCAAGCATTAAAAATTTATTGCCGGTCGGTGAAGTAATTGTTTTTTGCTTCATAGTGAGGTTAGCTATTTCTTCTTTTTCAACTAAATTATATTTTACATCAAATTTGGTTGAAAGATCACCTGTATTTCCATCACCTGAATAGTCATATTTATTTTCTTTGCCAACGGCAGTCATAGTGTAACTACCGTCTGTATTTTTAGTAATTTTAATATAAGCATTACCTATTATAGTATAACTTGCATGAGCCGGATCGTTAATCCATTTTAATGCAAGTTCAGAGCTGTTGAATTTTTCTACATGAACCTTAGGATCTCCTTCAACATAGTAAAAAACATAGTAAAGTGATCCTGAATCAGGTAATTGAAGTTTACCGTCGTTTAACAGTTCTTCTGCCATATCAAGCGCACTTTTTGCTGATACATATGCCTGACGGGAGTTCATTGTAGTACCGGTTTCTTTTTGCTGGAGCATTGCAATAGATAAGAAAGTAGTTGTCGATAAAAACAAAACTGCAGCCAAAGCTATTGCAAGAACCATGGAAATACCTTTTTTGCTGTTTATCCTTCTTTTCTTTGTATGAAGTTTCTTCATAAAGATCTCCTTTCGTCTGCTATAAATTATCACTGTTAGGCTGTGATAACTGAATACATACCGAACATTGCCTGTACGATAGAAATTACAACGAAACCTACGATACCGGCGATAATGATTGTCATTGCAGGTGTCATTGCATCTGTCATACGCTGTGTAGCGTCGGTTGCCTGTTCGTCGTACATATCTGCCATTTTGTTAAGGGAATCACTGAGCATACCGCTTTCCTCACCGACTCTTATCATTGATACAAAGAGCGGATCGAAAGCTTTTGGATATCTTGAAAGAGAAATATTGATAGGTGTACCGATTCTTACATCTTCAATTACCTGGTTAAGACAGTCGGACATAAATTTGTTGCCTACTACATCTCTTGAAAGTTCAAGTGCGAAAAGAATGTTTACACCGGAAGAAGTAAGTGTTGCCATCATATTTGCAAATCTTGTAAGCTGGTTAAGTCTTAAAACTTCGCCGATAATCGGGATTTTAAGCTGGAATGTTGACCACCACATACAGAATGAATAGTTCTTTTTGTAAAGAATTCTGAGTGTAACTACAATTGCAACGATAATAAGAACAACGAGCCAGCCGTAATGAAGAAGTACATCTGAAATACCCATTGTAATCTGCGTCATTATCGGAAGTTCAGAGCCAAAGCTTTCAAACAATCCTTTAAATGACGGAAGTACAACTACACTCATTACTATGATAAGTGCAATTGTAAGAATAAGAAGGAAGATAGGGTAAATCATTGCACCCTTGATCTTGTTCTTAAGTGTGATTTCCTTTTTGAGAAGACTAACGCACTTATCAAATGCCTCATCAAGTCGACCGTTTGCCTCACCTGTTTGAATAATGTTTACATAAACAGTAGGGAAAGTTTTAAATGAGCTTAGCGACTGAGAAAGTGTAATACCGTTGTAGAGGTTTGAGGTGATTTCCTGCAAAATTCTCAGCATATTTTTATCTTTTTCGGTATCACACATTACAGCCATTGCAACAGAAAGCGAAATACCCGAACGAATCATAAGCGCCATTTGGTGCATAAATGTTAGAAGTCGCTTGTTGCTGATTTTTAACGTATGCACATCCTTTGTGCCACCAAGGTCACGCTGCCAAATCGGAATATCGTCCTGCGAGCCTTTCTTTACTTCATCGATTGAAAGAGCAATAAGACCTCGCTGTTCGAGCTTTCTTTTAACCTCTTCTTTTGTGCCCGCTGTCATTCGGGAGCGATATTTACGATTTTTTTCGTTTACCGCTACATAAGAAAATTCCATTATTTTTACCTCCTGTTAAGATAAGCGTTTGTGCTGTTTTGCGGGAGATTAGAATACTGTGGCATTGGAGCGGTAAGCTGCTGTGGAGTTTGCTGTGGTATTCCCGGTGCACCCGGCTGCGGAGAATTGTTGCCGCCTGTAAGTATTGCGTTATCAGCCACATCGTAACTGTACTTGTCGGCAGTTTCTTTTGAAATAATTCCTCTTTTTAGGAGGTTTTCGATACTCAACTTTCTTGTAATCATACCTGTCTGCTGGTTCAAAGAAATCATCTGTTCAATCTGCGGAATCTTATCTTCACGAATAAGGTTAGCGATAGCAGAATTAACAAACATAATTTCAAATGCACCGATACGGCCCGGACGGTCTGATCTTGGAAGCAAACGCTGTGAAATTACTGCCTTAAGTGTGGTTGAAAGCTGGCTGAGTGCCTGTTTTTGACGCTCAACAGGGTACATATCTATAAGACGGTCAATTGTTTTTGCGGCACTCTCTGTATGAAGTGTTGAAAAAACAAGGTGACCTGTTTCTGCTGCACGAAGAGCGATTGACATTGACTCAAGGTCACGAATCTCACCCATGAGGATAATATCAGGGTCTTCACGAAGTGCCGATTTAAGTGCTGTCGAGTAAGTTTCACTGTCCTGGCCGACTTCTCTCTGGTTAATAATACATTTTGCAGGGGAGTGCATATACTCAACAGGGTCTTCGATTGTGATAATGTGCAATTCTTCTCGATGGTTAATTTCATTGATAAGAGCTGCAAGTGTTGTTGACTTACCGCTACCGGTAGGACCTGTTACAAGTACAAGACCTTCCTGCAGGTTAAGAATTTTTGCAATAGACCGCGGCAAATTTAAATCGCCGAGTTTTGGAGGATTCATTTTGATTACACGCATTACAAGCGTCGCACCGTGGCGCTGCTTGAATGCATTAACTCTGAATCGAGCGAGGTCTTCAAACTGATAAGCCGAGTCGATATCGCCTGTGTTGCAGAACTTAAGGTAATCGGCAGGCTCAAGAACCTCGTCAATATACTGCATAACTGTGTCCTCGTCAAGAATCTCTGTGCCTTTGTAGTTCATAATTTTACCGTTTTTACGGTAAGAAGGCAAGTTATTGCTTGCAAGGTGAATATCAGACGCACCGTTTTCAACGGCAAATCTGACCATCTCTTCAAATTCCATAAAACTTACTCCTTAATCTTCCTGATAGATTTCTGATACAGTGTCAATGAATGTATCAAATGATATAATACCGTCATACAACAGCTTTTTAAGGTTATCACGAAGTGAAATCATACCCTCTTCTCTTGCTATTGTGTCAATTTCATCTGTGGTTTTTCCAAGATGAATGGCATTTTTAATTGCTCTTGAAACAGGCATAACCTCGTGAACGGCAATTCTTCCCTTATAACCTATGTTGTTACAAGCAGGGCACTGACCCGGTTTGTAAAGTGTGAGTTGCTTTGTAATTGGGAGTCCGAGAAGTCTAAGCTCGTCATCTGTTGCATCATATGCTTGCTTACACTCCGGGCAAAGTCTTCTTACAAGCTTTTGGGCAATAACGCCGAGCATAGAAGAAGATACCATATAAGGTTCAACACCCATATCAATAAGTCGGACAACCGAGCTGGCTGCATTGTAGGTATGGATAGTTGAAAGTACAAGGTGACCTGTGATAGCGGCTCTGGCTGCAATGTCTGCGGTTTCCTGGTCACGAATCTCACCGATCATAATAATATCAGGGTCCTGACGGAGGATAGAACGAAGAACGCTTGCAAATGTAAGTCCTGCTTTTTCATTAATATTAACCTGAGTTGCACCCGGCAAAACCATTTCGACAGGGTTCTCTACTGTTACAATGTTTTTGTCTTCGGTGTTAAGAGCTGAAAGAGCAGCGTAAAGTGTGGTTGACTTACCTGAACCTGTTGCACCCGAAAGAAGAATGATACCACGGCTTGAGGTTAAAAGCTGATCAAATTTTTCAAGGTTTTCGGGGAGAAAACCGATGTTCTTTTTATCAAGCTTCATACCGAGTGCGGTTGTAATTCTGATTACGATTTTTTCGCCATAAACACAAGGGAGGGAAGATACACGCATATCAATTTTTTGATTATTGATATTGTAGTGAATTCTGCCGTCCTGCGGAATTCTTTTTTCCGCAATGTTCATACCGCTGATAAATTTAATACGGCTCGTAACCGAAGGAGCCAGCTCCTTGCTTGAGTCCATATATTTAATAAGTTTACCGTCAATACGGAAACGAATTACCAATTTTTTTTCCTGAGGTTCAAGGTGAATATCGGATACACGCTGTCTTACGGCCTCGGCTATCATATTGTTTACAAATTTAATGATAGGCTGATCTTCAATATCCTCTTGATCTTCGGTAGATACTGTGTCCTCGGATTTTTTCATCTGGCTCTGTACAAATTCCTGAGCCTCGTCTATTACCGCTTCTTTGTCCGACACACTGAAAATTTCGTCAAGTTTGATTTTAAGTTGTGTAGGAGTACATATAGCGGTTTTTATTTTTCTTTTTGTATAGTTGTTGAGAGTATAAATTGCTTTATAATCAAGCGGATTTGTCATGGCAATTAAGAGATAATTGCCGTCAATGGTAAGCGGCATAACACCGAGGTCTTCCATCATCTGCTCCGGAATTAGCTGGGCTACATCGTCTGATATGTAGTAGGAAGTAAGGTCAACAAGCGGCAAATGCATTTTCTTTGCCATAAGGTCATAAATCTGCTCCTCTGTGACAACGCCTTCTTTTATCAACGCATGTTCAAGAGTAAGAGTATTGTCTTCCATATAAAGCATTTCAACACGCTTTAATGTTTTTAAACTTACTATACCGCTTTTAACGAGATCGTCACTCAAGTTAAAAACAGAGTTTTTCATATATGATCATCCTTTCAGGGGAATAAAGATTAATAACTAAGGCTAAAGAGAGAGAAATAGAGATCTAAGCCATAGTTTATAACATTAACTAAAAACATACTGCATAGTGAGCCAATGCAAAGAAAAGGGCCGAACGGGAAATAGCTTGAAACTTCGTTTTTGGATACAGCCTTTTTAATGAGTAAAAAGATAATGTATACAAATGCCACGAGTACCGCTAAGAGAAGTCCTGAAAATACCATAGGAAAACCAAGGCAGGCACCGAGTGCAAGCATAAGCTTTACATCGCCAAAGCCCATTCCTGCCTTTTTTAATATAAGTATTGAAAAAAGATTGATAAGCATAAGCACACCGCCACCGCAGATTGCGCCAAGCGGAATACTCCACCATTCTTTTATAAAGATTTGGTCGGTTAAAAGATCTGTAATTGCAAGTGCAACGCAAAGCACTGCAAGTGCGATTGTAAATTGATCCGGAATAATTGTATATTTAAAGTCGCTCATTGTAATGAGGAGCATTGTGTACGAAATTAATAAAAAGAAAATTGTGTAAAAAGAATAGCCGAAAAACGCAAAGATGCCTAAGTTAAATATAGCAAACAAAGCGGAAGTGTAAATTCCGCTTTGTTTGAAAATATACCTTGTGCCCAAAAGACTTTCGCCCGGCTCTTCATCATAGTCGCACAGCCATTTTGCAGGCACGACATTCATAAGCCTGTATGCGAGCATACAGAGCACCACTGACAGTATTAAAATTACTGCGAGAGTTATATAGGTTGAAATTTGTGAAAAGTCGATTGGAAGTAAATTAGCCATAGTAAAGTCCTTAAAAATTATGTAGTGGGTTCTGTTGAATCGGTAGAATCTGTATTATTTACAGCCTGCTTTGTTGTATCAAAGTAGTAAAGTGTTATATTAAATGAAGTAGCGTATTCTTTGCTGCCTTCAATTTCTGACATTGAAAGCGAATCAATAAAGTAGCAGCCTTTTGATTCCTGTTCGAGATAATGGATAAGCTGTAAAGTTTTATCCTTTGCGCCGGTATAGCTGAATGTAAGGTTTGTGTAGTAAAGCGGAATGCCGCCCATAGATGTTCTGCCCTGTGAGTCCTGCATGCCTTCACCACGGGTAAGTGATGACATATCAATACCGAGGTCGGCAAAAATATCCTGCAAATCCTTAACGGATGACTTAGCATCAACATAGAGGTTTTGCTGATTTTCATCATACTGCTTTTTCATTTCGCTAATTTTGGTTTCGACACTTGTCTGATTTGCAAGTACATCGTCGCAGTCGGCGATTTTTGCTGTGACAGCAGCATGGTCATCATTATACTTAGAAAGGTTAGTGATTGTCGGCATTACAAGTGCAAGCAAAATGATTACAAATACTATGAGAAGTGCAACAAACACAATAATCGGTACCGGTATTTTAGTCTTTTTCATTTTTGTTTCCTCCCTTAGTTTTCGCTGTTGTTTTCAGTATCACTTGTAGTTTTACTTGATTGTGACTGAGTTATGTCTGTTGTAAGCTGAGCTGTAAGACTGTACTGACCGGTTTCTGTATTTGTAGAAACCGAGAAGTTTTCGCTCATAGAGAAGAAACCGTTGTCTTTAATGTTGTTCTGTAAATCAATAAAGGTAGGGAAGTCTTTAATAAGTCCGTTTACCGGAATGTTGTAGGTTTCGTTGCCGTCGTTTGCGTGAGTTATATTGTAACTTGTAAAAGTATCCATTTTATCTACAACCTGGTCATCAAGCTCATTAATTACATCTTCGCAATAAAGCTGTGTTCTCGGTAAAAGCTCGGCATCTTGTGACTGATTTGCCAAAGCCTGGGTAATGTCATCTCTCTGTTGAATAAGAGTTTTTGCGTAATCGTACTTTGTATCGTTATAAACCATATCATCTACAACGCTTCTGCCAAAGTAGAAACCGAAGAAAGCAAGTCCTGCCACGCATAGAACGCCAAGACCGATACAGCCGACCTTGGCGGCTTTGGCACTGTCGTCAAGTGTTTTTGCCTGCTGAGCCTTTAAGCCGTAAATAAGGTTGTTTTCAAAAACAGTACCGCAGTTCATAAGCTCATTCATAAGGAAGTATGAGCCTGATTTGTAGAAGTCATCCCTTGCCTTGAGTGACGGCTCAGGAATAATTGATCCTGTGTTGAATGTATCGGATACAAGCATTACCTCGCCTGCAAGACCAAAGCCTACAAAGTAGTTGCGAATATGCGGAATGTAAGCCAAGAAGTCACTGAGGAACATTTGGTCAATGCTGATGTTGAGCGACATTGTAACAAGACGAACATTTCTTACGATATCGTCAATAAGGTTTTCTGCAATGTCTTCAATTTTTCTCTGAGAAGATGCGCTGCGGCACTCTTCCTTAAAGCCGTAGCCTGCGGTACGCAGGTAATCAATAGCGGCAGCCGTGCTTAAATCTCTGTCCTCTTCAATTACCTGTAAAATTTCGTCAACAGGGGATGTAAATTCGTGACAATAAAGCGGCACACCGTTTTTGGCAATAAAAACTCTGACTGCCGAGTAGTCCATACTGATGAAAGCTACGGTTTTGTTAAAGCTGTAGATTGTTTTTTGTGCGGCATAAATCATTGCCGTCTCTGACGGGATAATCTTGATAAGATTAAGAGAGAAAGACTTAAATCCTGCTACAAGGTCATCTGCAAGTGCCTTTGGCATTGCAAAAGCCTTAGAAGTAATTTCTTCGTTTACTTCCTTTGTTTTGTATGTAGAGTAGTCCTTGTAGATTACCGAGAAGTCAGTAACCGCCTCGCCGACAAAATCTCTGATTCTGTCGATTGCAAGTCCTTCGATGATTTTTTTGGCGCCTCTTATATGCTGATACTCCTGACAGGTAAGGTCGTAGCTTTCTACCATAAGAATAACATCACGAACCTCACTGTGGTTCATTGTGCTTAGTCCGTCCTTTACAAGACGGGCGAGCAAGTTGGGGTCTTCCCATACGGAGCTTTTGTCTTTTAATACAGCCTTGTCAACAGGAATAATAAGAGGGGAGGAGAAAGAGTAGGCTTTCTTTTCGTTAGGGTCAGCCTGCTTTTTACCTTTATTTGCAGTGCCATTAGCAGCTGCCTCGCCTACAGTTTCGCAGGCTGTTATGCAAAGGTATCTTTTGGCAATCTGCACCAGTACATAATTCATATTTAATACACCACCTGAAAATTTATGCTTGTTTAAGCTTATCAAAACCGTTAAAAATTTTTAAACCGATTTGATTATAAAATTACTTTAAAGAATAAATTAAAATAATTTTATAATCAAACAGGGCATATCCCCTAAAAGTTATTAACAATACACAAAAATTGAGTTTAATACACCGAAAAACCTATATACATTTCAAAAGGCTCGCACTCGGCGAGCCTTTTGCTTGTATGTTGTCGGTCATCAGCAAAACCGAGATTACTTTATGTTAATTTCTAAATAACAATTATGTTAAAGTCTGAACAGTAGTTGAATCAGAAGCAGATAATGCTGTGCCAGCAGTATGAGCAGTACCATCAACATCTTTGTTAGAGCTGTCTAAGAAAATAACTTTTGATTCTGTCCAAGTTGGGGTGTAAGCTGTACCACCAATTGTGATTGTATCAAAAGCTGTTGCAATAGCTTTCTTTGATGAAACATCAGCTACAGTTGTTGCTGATGTATAGCCATATGTAGAATCATTTGACTCGATCATAGCGTTAGCTTCTTTGATTGCAAGCTCAATTGTCTGAGCGTTTGACTTAGCTGTGCTCTTCTGTGAAGATGTGATTGAACCAGAAACAACCGGAATAGCGATAGCTGCGAGAATTGCAAGGATTGCAATAACTACTACGAGCTCTACGAGTGTAAAGCCTTTTTTGCTGTTCTTCTTAACTTCTTCGATTTTTGCAGTTTTTACTGCCTGAATTTCGTTCATTGTTTTTACCTCTCTTTAATAATAATTTGTGAGCCGTTTTGTGGAAACCGCAACGACGGTTGCTGATAGGATTTTGCGTTACCGTTCCCGTTAAACAAGTTTATTATATACCACAGTGGAAAAAAATGCAATATTTTTTTACCAAAAAAAGTTAAGAAAACACACTTTTATTACATTGCACAAACTTTACTGCGTTAAATTGTTAAATATGCTATCTGTTTGAAAGATTTAGCGTTGTAATATTTCCGTCTATTATACACCCTCTTGCTTGGTCGTAAAGAGCAATAGCATCATCGGGTAATTTTGTACCGTCAATGGTTTTGTCGTTTGCATCAAATTTGCCGTCATTATTTGAATCAGCCGCAAAATAAACCTTGCTATTACAGATAACAGGATAATACGGTGTGCCAAAAAGCTGCTCGGGCTGAATAACCCGCTCAAGGTCATTAGCGGCTACAACTTCAGAAATTTGTATAGTATTTGTGCTTGCATGGATATATCTTGTGTTATCTGCACCTGCAACAGCCGCATCGGCTTCTTTAAAGGCATATTCTATGGTGTTTGCGTTGGTTTTTGCCTTGCTTACTATAGATGATGTAGTAGTAGATGCAACTACTGGTATAGCTATAGCTGCGAGAATAGCTATTATGGCAATTACCACTACGAGTTCTACCAATGTAAAGCCTTTTTTGCTTTTGATTTTTTTTGCAGGAACTAACGATTTAAATCGCACGCTTATGCGTGAATTTGGTGTTCTTTTTTCTTTCATTTTTCTCCCTCATTCAAAATATAATATTTTGCAAAATATTATTACAGCAAATATTGTACACCAAAAGTAAAAATAATGCAAGTGTATTTTTATAGTTTTTATGCCGTTTTTTTTATTAATTTGTTGAAAATAATAATGCCCTTGATTTATTAAAAAACAGTACCGATTGTAAAACTTTTTTAATATTTTTGTTGATATATTGCTTAAAAGACAGTTAATTTAATTGTCTATTAAACACGGATTTTCGTAAAAATTCTCTATACTATTTATATAGGGATTTTTTAACGGTTAAATAACGGGTAAATTTTCGTTTTATCATTTACAAAACCGAACATATGTGGTATGATGTTAAATGTTAAATTATGTATTTTTATCGGAGGATTTTACTATGGACGCTTATAAAAAGGAATTTATTGAATTTATGGTTGATTGCCAAGTGCTTAAATTTGGCGATTTCGTAACAAAAAGCGGCAGAAAGACACCGTTTTTCGTAAACACAGGTTTTTACAGAACCGGTGCGCAGCTCCGAAAGCTCGGCGGTTACTATGCCGAGGCAATCAAAGAGAAGTTCGGTCTTGACTTTGATGTGCTTTTCGGTCCTGCCTACAAGGGTATTCCGCTTTCTGTTGCCGCTACTATTGCTATCAGCGAAAAGTACGATACAGATATTCGCTACTGTTCAAACCGCAAAGAGGTTAAGGACCATGGCGACAAGGGCATTTTGCTCGGCAGTCCTATAAATGATGGCGACAAGGTTGTTATTATTGAGGATGTTACAACAGCAGGTACTTCTATCGAGGAAACTCTCCCGATTATCAAGGCTCAGGGCAATGTTGACCCTATCGGTCTTGTGGTTTCTGTTGACAGAATGGAGAGAGGTAAGGGCACAAAGAGTGCTCTCTCTGAAATCGAGGAGAAATACGGCTTAAAGACTACTGCAATCGTTACAATGGCAGAGGTTGTAGAGCACCTTTATAATAAGGAGTACAAGGGCAAGGTTATCATTGATGACAAGCTCAAGGCTGCCATTGACGCTTACTATGAGCAGTACGGCGTAAAGGAATAATTTTAATTTAAAAATAATCGGAGGTGAATGGTATGGCAAACGAGCATAGCGGACATCGTGACCGTATTCGCAAGAGATTTCTTGAAAACGGCTTTGACGGCTTTGAACCGCACGAGGTACTTGAAATGTGCCTTTTCTATGCCATTCCCCGAAAAGATACAAACGCACTTGCGCACCGCCTGCTTGATAGATATATGACAATAGCCGGGGTGTGCGACGCACCCGTAGACGAGCTTATGCGAGAATTTTCACTTTCGCAGTCGTGTGCGGTTTTTCTTAAAATGCTCCCCGAATTTGCAAGGGTGTATAAAGAATCAAAAACGGAAAATCATAATGTCATCGAGCTTGAACACCTCGGCGAAATGTTTATTGATAAGTTTATAGGCAGAACCAACGAGGCGGTGGCGCTTATGCTCGGAGATGCAAAGGGCAGAATGATTTTCTTTGATATAATTGCCAAAGGCTCGCTTAATTCCTCGGATGTTCCGCTGAGAAAGATAGTTGACCTTGCTTTAAGGCACAACGCCAAAACCGCCTTTTTGGGGCACAATCACCCGAGCGGCTCGGCATTGCCCTCGCAAAGCGATCTGACTTCTACAAAAATTATAAGACGAACTCTTGACAGCATAGGAGTAAACCTTGTTGACCATTATATTGTGACGGAGTTTGACTATGTTTCCCTGCGTGAAAGTGAAATGTCGGGAAGTATTTTTTTATTGTAATAAGGTTTGATTTTATGGAATTTAAACTGAAATCTAAATATAAGCCTACGGGTGACCAACCTGCTGCGATTGATGAGCTTGTAAACAGCATTGAATCGGGCAACAGAGATCAGACTTTGCTTGGCGTAACGGGTTCGGGTAAAACATTTACTATGGCTAATATAATAGAAAGAACTCAAAGACCTACCCTGGTGCTCGCTCACAACAAAACCCTTGCGGCTCAGCTTTGCAGTGAGTTTAAGGAGTTTTTCCCCGACAATGCGGTGGAATACTTTGTGTCTTATTACGATTACTATCAGCCTGAGGCTTACATTGCAAATACAGATACTTATATAGAAAAGGACAGCGCTGTAAATGATGAAATAGATAAGCTCAGGCACAGCGCTACTCTTGCGCTTTCTGAAAGGCGAGATGTAATTATAGTTGCTTCGGTTTCCTGTATTTACAGCTTGGGCGACCCTATTGATTATCGAAATATGGTGATATCTTTACGCCCCGGTATGGAAAAAAGCCGAGATGACCTCGTAAAAAAGCTGGTTGAACTGCAATATGAGCGCAACGATGTTAATTTTATAAGAAATAAGTTCAGAGTAAGGGGAGATGTGGTGGAGATTTTCCCTGCCGCATCTAACGATTCTATAATAAGAGTAGAATTTTTCGGTGATGAAATCGACCGTATATCCGAAATTAATCCGCTTACGGGCGAACTAAAGGCTGTTTTGCGCCATGCGGCAATTTACCCTGCGTCACACTACATTGTTTCTAAGGATAAAATGGCAACCGCACTCAAAGAAATTGAGCGTGAGCTTGAGGAAAGACTTGCGTATTTTCGTGAGAACGGAAAATTGCTTGAGGCACAGAGAATTGAACAGCGCACACGCTATGATATGGAAATGTTGCAGGAAATCGGATTTTGTACGGGCATTGAGAACTATTCGAGAATTTTGTCGGGCAGAAAGCCGGGGTCATCTCCGTTTACTTTGCTTGATTATTTTCCTGACGATTTTCTGTTGTTTGTTGATGAGTCGCATGTTACTTTGCCGCAGGTAAGAGGAATGTACGCAGGCGACCACGCACGAAAGAAAAATCTTATTGATTACGGCTTTCGTCTGCCGTCTGCTTTTGACAACAGACCGCTTAATTTTGACGAATTTTACGACAGAATAAATCAGGTTGTGTTTGTAAGTGCAACTCCGGGCGACCTTGAACTTGAAAAATCACAGACAATAGCAGAGCAGATTATCAGACCGACAGGACTTCTTGACCCGGAAATTTCGGTAAGACCTACCGAGGGACAACTTGATGATCTTGTTTCTGAAATTAATATAAGGGTGAGCAAAAAGCAGAGAGTGCTTATTACAACGCTCACCAAGAAAATGGCTGAGGATTTGACAGCATACCTTGAAACAATGGGTATCAAGGTGCGCTATATGCACCACGATATAGACACCGTAGAGCGTATGGAAATTGTCAGAGATTTGCGCCTCGGCGAATTTGATGTGCTTGTCGGAATCAACCTCTTGCGAGAGGGTTTGGATATTCCGGAAGTATCGCTGGTTGCCGTGCTTGACGCTGACAAAGAGGGATTTTTGCGCAGTGAGCGTTCACTTATCCAGATTTGCGGCCGTGCCGCACGAAACAGCGAGGGCACTGTAATAATGTATGCCGACAGTGTTACCGATTCTATGCGCAAGGCGATTACCGAAACCGAACGCAGAAGAAAAATTCAGCAGGCATACAATAAGGAGCATGGCATTACGCCGACTACTATTGTTAAAAAGGTTAGCGAAATTCTTGAAATTTCTACGCATAACGATGATGAATTTAAGTCAGCTAAAAAGCTGAACAAGGCTCAAAAGCAACAGCTTATTGAGAATCTTACAAAGGAAATGAAAGCTGCCGCAAAGCTGCTTGAGTTTGAACACGCCGCATATCTGCGTGACAAAATCAAAAAGCTGCGTGGCGATAAATGAGGATTGATTAAATGGCTAAAACCAAAGCAGTTGAATACGGTGATTCAAGTATTTCTGCCCTTAAAGGTGCAGACAGAGTGCGAAAAAGACCTGCGGTTATTTTTGGCTCTGACGGTATTGACGGCTGTCAACATTCAGTTTTTGAAATTCTTTCTAACTCTATTGACGAGGCAAGAGAGGGCTACGGCAAAAAAATTACCGTAACAAGGTTTTCCGACGGTTCTATCGAGGTAGAAGACCACGGCAGAGGTATTCCCGTTGACTTTAACGAAAAAGAAAATGAGTTTAACTGGAAACTTGTATTCTGCGAAATGTATGCAGGCGGTAAATATAATAATAACGAGGGCGAGAGCTATGAGTTTTCGCTCGGTATGAACGGTCTCGGACTTTGCTCAACACAGTATAGCTCCGAATATATGGATGTTGATATTCGCCGTGGCGGTACCCGCTATACCTTGCATTTTGAAAAGGGCGAGAATGTCGGCGGCTTAAAAAAAGAGCCGTACAATAAAAAGGATACAGGTACAAAAATCCGTTGGAAACCTGACCTTGAGGTATTTACCGATATAGATATTCAGCCTGAATATTTCCTTGACATAATGAAAAGACAGGCTATTGTCAATGCGGGCGTTGAATTTGTGTTCAGAAATCAGAACGGTAAGAGCTTTGACACCACAACTTATTGCTATGTAAACGGTATTGAGGATCATGTGGCTGAGGTCATCGGCGAAAACGGTTTTACTTCGGTTCAGCATTGGACAACGGAGGTAAAAACCCGTGACCGTGACGATAAGCCGGAATATAAATGTAAAATTGATGTTGCGGTCGCTTTTTCAAATCAGACAAGGCTTACCGAGTATTACCACAACTCAAGCTGGCTTGAGCATGGCGGAGCGCCCGACAAGGCGGTGAGAACGGCTTTTCTTTATCAGATAGACAATTACTTAAAGACCAACAATAAATATAATAAATCCGAGAGCAAAATAAAATTTGACGATATTGAGGACTGCCTTGTGTGTGTAATTTCCTCGTTCTCAAGTGTGTCGTCATATGAAAACCAGACTAAAAAGTCAGTTACAAATAAGGGTATTCAAGACGCAATGACTGCGTTTTTAAAGCAAAGTCTTGAGGTGTATTTTATTGAAAATCCGCTTGAGGCGGACAAAATTGCACAACAGGTACTTGTAAACAAGCGCAGTAGAGAGAACGCCGAGAAAACCCGTCTTAACATAAAGAAAAAGCTGTCGGGCAGTCTTGATATGACAAACAGAGTAGCAAAATTTGTTGACTGCCGAAGTAAAAATGCAGATGACAGAGAGCTGTTTATAGTAGAGGGTGACTCTGCTCTCGGTGCTTGTAAGCAGGCGAGAAACCCTGATTTTCAGGCGATTATGCCTATCAGAGGTAAAATACTTAACTGCCTAAAGGCTGACTATGACAAAATTTTTAAGAGCGAAATCATTACAGATTTGCTCAGAGTGCTCGGCTGTGGTGTTGAGGTTAAGTCAAAGGCTAATAAAAATCTCAGCGAATTTGACCTTAACTCTCTGCGTTGGAACAAGGTTATTCTTTGTACCGATGCCGATGTGGACGGCTTTCAGATCAGAACCTTGCTGCTTACTATGCTTTACAGACTTACTCCTACTCTTATAAATGAGGGCAAGGTGTTTATTGCGGAATCTCCGCTCTATGAGATTACTTCTAAAAACGATGTTTATTTTGCATATGACGAGGCAGAAAAGGATAAGTTCATTGCTCAAATCGGCAAGGAAAAGTTTACCATTCAGCGTTCAAAAGGTCTTGGTGAAAACGAGCCTGATATGATGAACCTCACAACTATGAACCCTGCTACACGCAGACTTATAAAGGTTATGCCGACAGACGCTGAAAAAACAGCGGAAATTTTTGATATTCTGCTCGGCGATAATCTTCAGGGCAGAAAAGATTACATTGTGGCTCATGGCAACGAGTACATTGATAATCTTGATGTAAGCTGACGGGAGGTGCGAATTTATGGCTAAAAGAAAAAGAACCCAGCCTGCCAAGGAGAGCAAAACCCATGGTGTTATCAACGGCGCAGGCGAGGTAGTGGAGCAGAATATTGACTCTACAATCAGAGAAAACTATATGCCTTATGCCATGAGCGTTATTCTTTCCCGAGCTATCCCCGAAATTGACGGCTTTAAGCCCTCACACAGAAAACTGCTTTATACAATGTATAAAATGGGACTTTTAAGCGGTGCAAGAACAAAATCAGCCAATATTGTAGGCGCAACAATGAAACTCAATCCGCATGGTGACTCGGCAATTTATGACACAATGGTTCGTCTTTCAAGAGGATATGAGGCGCTTTTGCACCCTTATGTGGATTCAAAGGGTAACTTCGGTAAATTTTACAGCCGAGATATGGCATGGGCGGCATCGAGATATACAGAGGCAAAACTCGACAAAATCTGCAACGAACTTTTCAGAGATATAGATAAGGATACAGTGGATTTTGTAGACAACTATGACAATACAATGAAAGAGCCGTCACTGTTGCCTGTCGCTTTTCCGTCCGTACTTGTAAACACAAATACGGGTATTGCGGTAGGTATGGCATCAAATATCTGTTCTTTTAATTTGAAGGAAATTTGCGAAACAACGGCGGCGCTTATTCGTGACCCGAACCATGATGTTATGCATACATTGCCTGCGCCCGATTTTATCGGTGGCTGTCAGATTATATATGACGAAAGTGCATTGCGCCAGGTTTATGAAACAGGCAAGGGCGGTATAAAGCTCAGGGCAAGGTATGAATACGATAAATCGGCAAACTGTATTGATGTGCTTTCAATTCCGAGCACCACAACCTGTGAGGTTATTATCGAAAAGATTATTGACCTTGTAAAAACAGGTAAAATCAAGGATATTGCCGATGTTCGAGATGAAACGGGTATTGACGGACTCAAGATTACCATTGATCTCAAGCGTGGAGCAGATCCCGACAAGCTGATGGCTAAGCTGTACCGCTTTACAACGCTTGAAGATTCATTCTCGTGCAACTTTAATGTGCTTATCGGCGGTGTGCCGAGAGTGCTCGGCGTAAAGGCATTGCTCGAAGAGTGGATTGCATTTAGAATTGAGTGCGTAAGGCGCAGAACATATTTTGACAGAAATAAAAAAGCCGAAAAGCTCCACCTTTTAAAAGGTCTTTCGGCAATTTTGCTTGATATTGACAAGGCTGTTAAAATTGTAAGAGAAACCGATGAGGAATCCGAGGTTGTACCAAACCTTATGATCGGCTTTGGCATTGACGAGGTGCAGGCTGAATATGTAGCCGAAATCAAACTTCGTCATCTTAACAGGGAATACATTTTAAAGAGAACGGCAGAAATTGAGGCACTCGAAAAAGAAATTGCCGACCTTGACGAAATTCTCAAGAGCAAGACAAGAATTAAGACTATAATTGTTAAAGAGCTTAAAGAGATTGCCGAAAAGTACGGTCAGCCACGAAAGAGTATCATTATCTACGAGGATACCGTAAGCTATACAGAAGAAAAGGATGATGTGCCCGATTATCCTGTTAATATTTTCTTTACAAAAGAGGGATATTTCAAGAAGATTACTCCGCAGTCGCTTAGGATGAGCAGTAATCATAAGCTCAAAGACGGAGATGAAATTGTCCAGAATTGTGAGTTCTCAAACAACGGTGAATTGCTGTTCTTTACCGACAAATGTCAGGTTTATAAGGCAAAGGCGGCGGATTTCACCGATACAAAGGCAAGCGCTCTCGGCGAGTATGTACCGGCAAAGTTGGGTATGGACGAGGGCGAAAACGCAGTGTATATGGTAGCCACAAAGGATTACAAGGGAATGCTGATGTTTGCTTTTGAAAACGGCAAGCTCGCTAAAGTTCCGCTTGAGGCTTATCAAACAAAGACAAACCGCAAAAAACTTACGGGCGCTTATTCCGATAAATCACCGCTTGCGGGAATGGTATTCTTTACAGAGGATAAAGAATTTTTGTTGAAAGCGTCATCAGGCAGAATGTTGCTTATTCATTCGGGTGCAATTAATCTGAAAACAACCCGTTCAACTCAGGGTGTGGCAGTTATGAAACTTAAAAAAGGTCATAGACTTTTTGAGATTTCAGAGTATGTTGAGGGTACTTTTGCAAAGCCGCAGAGGTACAGAACAAAGACCTTGCCGACACTCGGCGCTATGCCGGCAAACGAGGATTCAACAGATGAACAGCTGACGCTGATTTGATAGTATTTTTCATATTTAGAAATAAACTAAAAAAGTTGAGAAATTTTCAAAAAAATCTTGCAAAAGCTATAATTTTATGTTAATATAAATTAGTTAGTTTTTGTATTTAGAACTTATTATACATTTTATATTATAGAAAGGAACGGTATAATATGGGCGTTTGGGGTATTGTTCTTGGTTCAGTGCTTATCGTAGCAGCCATCGCAATTATCATCGTAATTATTCTTCAGCAGGGTAACCAGCAGGGTATCGGCGTTGTTTCAGGTGCGGCTGACTCTTATTTCTCAAAAAATAAGGCTCGCTCAATTGACGCAAAACTTGCTCGTTTTACAAAGTTTTTTGCTGCAGTTTTCGTAATTATTGTAATTGCACTTAATGTACTTGCTTATTTTGTCGGAAGCAGTTTCTGATTAAGCTTGTAATATTTTCAAAATTTCAAACATAATTATAGACCGTAGGTTAGTCCTGCGGTCTATTTTTGTTTTAAGGTATTGTTAATGCTAAAGGAGCTGTGAATTATGCCTTTGTGGGGAATAGGATTAATGTTTTTCGGTGCATTTTTGCTGTTTGCACTCGCCCATTACATAAGCAAAAGCAAGCACCCGTTTAAAAGAAGTTTGCTTTCAATGGCAGTAGGAATTTTAACGCTTGTTGCGGTAAATCTGAGCGGCTCGGTTACAGGCGTGTACCTGCCGATAAGCCTTGTGTCGGTGTGCGTTTCAGCCTTTGGCGGAGTGCCGGGAGTAACACTTATGCTTGGACTGAATTTGTTTTTTTAAATTAATTTCTGTTTATTTTATTATCTTTCAAAAGCCTTGCAAAATCAATTAGCAAGGCTTTTTCTGCAATATATAAAAATAAGCCACTGTTGCGGTGACTTATGAATTTAAAAATTCGACTAAAAGCATACTTAGTATTTTTTGCTGTCTGTTTGACAATTCTTTGCCTTTAAGGTTGCAGTCGCTAAATTCTTCATAGAGCAGTTTCATTATATTTGACTGCGTTTCGTTTAGGTTGTTAATGTAGAGTGCATCTTTCTTTTCTATGCCAACCAAGTAGTCGAGAGAAACATTGAACACATTTGAAATTGAGATTAAAACTTCGAGCGGAGGAAATTTGATGTTGTTTTCGTAATTGCTTATGACAGGCTTGCTTCTTCCGACTCGTCTGCCCAACTCTTCTTGTGACATATTTCTTGATTCTCGTAATTGTCTTATTCTTAAACCAAAGTCAAACATATAATTCACCTCAAAAAGTTTTTGATAAAAATATTTTAAAACACTTGCGTTTTGTAATCGAAAACTGTATAATACAATTGTTAGCAAAACGAAAATTTTTAATATTTAAAGTTTACTTTTAGAAAACAGTTTGAGCTTTATGAGGAGGAATATTTTATGAAAAAATTTATTTCAGGCATTTTGATTGCGGCTATGCTGACTTCGGTCTTGTGTGCCTGTAATAACGGTGAAAATCAATCAGACACTTCACAGTCAGAGAATAGTGCGAATTCGTCACAACAAACCGTGACAACAGAGGCTATGGCAACACAGATTACAACACAACCTGCAACAGAACCAAATTATGAGAATACAAACTATGTTGCACCGATTCCGCAGAAAAATCAAAAGTATAAATTTGAAGAAATTTTGCTAGATGAGGCGGCAACCTCAAGCGGATATTCAATGTCGGACAGTAATTTTAGAATATCTGAGATATATGAGAATGGAGAATATTTGGTTGTGAATGTTATGTATTCAAATTATAATTCCACCTCAAATTTTTGTGCATACAATGTTATATTTGATTTGGAAGGTAATATGGTTGCCAATCTTTCTAATATCTCACTTAATGAGGGATATGGAAAAAGCGGACAAATATGTGGAATATACGGTGATTGTATTATAATTAAATTCGATACTCCGATTCGTAGTGAGGAGAAATTTGCCTTATACAATTTGAAAACAAAAGAATTAAAGTACATAGATTCAGAATACAGTTCACCTAAAATAGATAACGGTGTAATTATTTTCGGTAAAAATGAAGAAAATTTATATAAATATGGCGCATTAGATTTAGATTTAAATGAAATTATACCTGCTGAATATGATGAACTTTATCTTGCGTCACCAAAATTAATTATAGCAAAAAAAGGCGAAAAATATGGACTTATTGATTATAACAATAAAACTGTTACAGATTTTAATTACAAAAAAATTATTAATTTTGCCGGTTACGCAAGTGATGATTATTTTAAATATTGGGGACAAATTGATTTTGAAAAAAATATAAACAAGTATACAGTTGCGTTAGATGAGAACGACAAAGTTGTTTTGATTGATAAAAACGGGAAAGTTTTTGATGTAAATTTAGAAATATCAGAGTACAATTTAGGCGATGGACGAGTAGTTGCACAATATAATGATAAAACATATATTAAAAATAGAGAAATTGTTACGGATACTGACGGTAATATAATAACAGATGCAGCGTTAAGAGGAGAGCTTTTTCCGTCTGGTTTTGTAAACGGATATTGTATTACAAAGGATAATAACGGAGTTTATAATTTAATTGATAACAAAGGAAAAAATTTTTACACAAACTCTGCCGATAATTATGAAATAAGCAGATTTTATTCGGTAGATCAGAACGGTTTATTTGAGGTTGTTTATAATTTAAAAAATAATGATGAAAAGGTAAAAACGGAAATTTTAGATTTATCCGGAAATGTAGCTTATACAATTGAAGATAAATATATTTCTCCAATCGGAAAGGGTATGTTCAAACAATTAAAAAATGAAAGTTACAAGGTTTACAAAGTAATAGCAGAATGAGGCTATTTAAGCAAAAATCAATTGTAAAAACAAATATATTCTATATATAAAAATACCGACTCGCATTAAAATTGCAAGTCGGTATCTTGTTTCTTAATATTAATCTTATCAATTGCTTTTATAATCATAAAAGACTTTCGAGTGCCTCACACACGCTTTCCTTATTCTGAGTAAGCATAGCGAGAATTACCTTATAAAAATTGGTTGGATTATCGTAAAAATTCTTTTTTATAATCTGAGCCTGCGGCATATCGGGTGCAAAAATCGAAAAGCTGAGCAAATCGAGATTTCCGCCTGAAATTTTGCAGTTTACATTGTAACCCATATCAGTTTTAACGATTTCTACGCTGTTTTCACGCTCTTTTTTCTTTTGCGCAAGCAGGTTTATTGCGCAGTCATACGCCTTTTCTTTTACAGTGTAGGCAAGTATGGTGTCGAGCTGATTTGCAATCATAACGCCGTTTTCACTGACAGTGTAGGTTTTAACATCTCCGTCAGTACCTTTTTCAATTATATTTCCCTTTTCAATAAGATCGTCAAAGCACGAGCTTGTTTCAAAGTAATTTGCAAGGCTTTCCTCACATATTGAGTCAACAATAATTTCTTTGCTGACGGGTTCTTTAATTGAATTTAAAAGATAGCATATCAGAATACGGATTTCGTATTTGCTCCTCATTCCGCCCGGGACAATACCCTCGTCAAATGTATCAAAAGCCAAAATATTCACCTAATTTCATTTAGTATTAATTTAATTATAGCATATAAAAGTTAAAATGTGTAGGAATTTTTTTAAAATATAGCATAAGTTAAAAAATACTATAAAAAATTGCAAGAAAATTAAAATTTTTATTGATTTTTCTGATATGATGTGATACAATGATGTAAATTAGGATATAACCCAAATATATATTAATTAATAGGAGGTGATATTACGGCAAATAAATATGATATTGCGGCAACCAAAAATGCGATACTCTCTGCTTGCGTCAAACTTTTTATTGAGAAAGGCTACAATAATACGACAATGGTAGATATACTCACAACTGCCGGAGTTTCGGCAGGCTCTTTTCATAACATATTTCGTACTAAAGACGGCGTACTTTTAGATCTTACACAGTTTATGTTTACAAATCAATTTAATATAGCTGAGATATTTCTCGGTGAAAATACAGATCTGCTTATGGTTTATGCGCTTGAGACAGCTATTCAGCTTGCTATTTCAGAATTGAATGAGAATATAAGACAGATTTATATTGAAGCATATACTTATAGCAAGTCGCTGGCTTTCATTAACCGAAAAACTGCTGAAAAATTATCTGTTATTTTCAAAAATACTATGCCCGGTTATACGGAAGCAGATTTTTATGAAATTGAAATAGGAACATCAGGAATGATGCGTAGTTTCATGATAAAAAAGTGCGATATGTATTTTACGCTTGAACGGAAAATAAAGAGATTTTTATCTATGAGTCTTACAATTTTTTGCGTGACCGAGAGTATAAGAGACAACATTATTAACGCAATTTTGCAACAGGATATTCGCAAAATTGCAGATAGTGTTATTCAAAAATTATTCGCTGAACTTTCAATGCACTATGACTTTACTCTCCCTGAAATTAGAAAAATGAATAATAAATAGCATTATCAAGTACTATTTAGCGCACCCCCAAAAAGGCAAAATTTATTTTATTTAATATTTAAATTGAAAGCGAGGAAACACTATGAAAAAACGGTTTTTGAGTTTTATACTTATTCTTAGTATGTTTATAACTGTTTTGCCAACACAGGTAATGGCAAAGGAAGAAAATGATGTTGATATGGATACATCTTACAGCAATGGTACAGCCAATAGTGCTCTTGCCAGTGATGCTATTACTTCTCTATTTCAAACCGCAATAAAAACCCTTGCCAATAAAACAGGTACGAAAATCGGAGATTGGGCTTCACAACAGTTTTTTAGTCTGATTTTCGGTACAGAGGAAAGTGATACGCAAAAAATACTTCAGGCAATAGATGAGGTTAATGAAAAACAGGACGAGATATTAAAAGATTTAGATGATATTAAAGAGATGCTTAAGAAGCAGTCAACTATTAATGAAATATCAGATATGATGAAAAATTCATCAGGTTCATTGTTTACTTTGACATGCGAATATATGGAAGCTCTTAAGGTGATCGAACCGGGTTATGAGGAACAGGGTCGTAAGGATGTACTTATATGGAATATGGGAGATGATCCGGGAGGAGATCCTTCACAACTGAATACGGCACACGCTGCTTATGACACTTTGGTTTTGACTTTTGGAAATCGCCTGCTTGATATTAATACGCTTCTCGATGGTGACGATCGTAGATCTCTGGATCTTATGAATAAGTATGATTTACAAGTAAATAAATGGGAACATCAGGGATATGAGATGAGAGAAAATTATTGGAACTCTCTAATGAATTTATATATAACATCTGCAAGTCTTATGAAAACTTCTCTGATAGCTCGAATGGAGGAATATAAAAAGTATTTACCAAACAGTCGTGCTAATTTCCTTGAAGGTGTTATGACACTTCTTGAAAAGCAATTGGAGAAGATTGTTCAATTAGCTGATGAAACTGCAGTTAAGCGACTTGACAGTAATATTCGTCATTATCAGAAGCCTGGGCATGATGTTTATATGTATACATCTACTGTTAAGCAAGATATTTCAAATCTGATAAAAACAGCTTACATTTACAATTATAAAAGTGAGGCTGAAAATAAAGTTAATAAATTTTGGGTACCGATGTATACTGTTCAGTCAGGTTCGCTAAAAGGCAAGGTGGGGTTGAATGCTCAGGAATATCAAATGATATATGACGATTATAATCCAAAGGGTTCAAAAAACGAGGTATCTATGTATGATATTTTCTTTGGCAAAGAAAACGGAAACCTTACGCCTCCTTCTGGCATTAGTAGCAATCCACTGTTTGTGTCAAGTAGCGTTTGGACAAAAACATTGTCAAGTAAAAGGTATTGGTTTGGCGGCGGAAAAGATTGGTATTATTATGTTTGTTGCTCATTATTTGAAGGAAATAACGGTAAGCATTATACTTGGAACAAAGGTGCACAGCATGACCAGGGAAAAAATCTTGTAAATGATATTTATACCGTTATGTCATATTATGCCGATGTTGAAACAAACATTTTCAGACATTTGCCTGATGAAGATCAAAACAGACTTGTTATGGTAGTATCTGCAAAGGAAAACCTTAATCAATCTCCTACTCTTGATAATCACGAGGTTGTTGATAGTTGGAAATATGACGAAGAAAAGCATTGGAAAGAATGTGAGGACGGTGATATAGTATCTCCCGAAGATCACAGTCTTAATTGGATAACAGATAGACAGCCGACAAGTGATGTAGTCGGACTAAAGCATCAGGAGTGTTCAGTGTGTGGTTATAAAGGGGAAACAGTGGAAAGTTCGGTTATAAACAGTAGTGAAACTGTTGAACCAACCAAAGTAATTAAAAAAAATACTTCTCAAGCTACAATTGATACAGTTAAAAAAGTGCAAAATGATGTGCCTAATACAGGTTATAACGGTAACTGTAATATTTGGTTTGCATTGTTGACAATTACGGGTGCATTAATTATTTCTACCGGTTGCAGAAAGCAAAAAAATAATAAAGATTAACAAGCACTAACATATTACGGCTTACAGATTTTATTTAAATAATAGTGTTAATTTTGAGTTAGGGCATTATTTCTGTTGAAATAGTGCCCTTTTAAAATATCATAAAGCGTAGTTTAGCTTTTTATGTTAAGTAAATATGTATATATACTATGGATAAAATATTATTAAGCCGTAATTTGAAATGTTCAAAACGGAATACAATGCTGTGGGCGAGAATAGATTTTAACAGAATATCAATTAAATATTAATAAATCTATTAAAAATTTTAGCATATAATTAAAAAACAATTGACTATATATTGTTCTTATGGTAGAATGTTGTTGTGAAAGGAGATGTGAATATGGAAGAGTATATGCCTTTTGTCTGGATTGGCATAGCAGTGGTTATGGCTGTTGGCGAGGCAGTTACAAATCAGCTTGTGTCTATCTGGTTTGTTGTGGGTGCGCTTTGCGCTGCCGTATCATCGCTTATAACTTCCTCTGTACTTGTTCAGGTAATTGTTTTTATAGTAATTGCGTTCGGTACGCTTATCGCCACAAAGCCGATTGTTGATAAGTATAAAAAGAACCATAAAGATGTAAAAACAAATTCCGACAGGCTTGTCGGACAAATTGGTGTAATGCTTACCGATATTGACTCTTTGGAAACAGTAGGTCGGGTAAAGGTGAGCGGAGAAGTATGGACCGCAAAGCTAAAAAATCCTACACCTGTAAAAAAAGACGATAAAGTCAAAATTCTTGCCATTGAGGGTGTAAAAATGATAGTTGAACCTTGGCAGGGAGAATAATTATTGAATGGAGAAATTAAAATGGGACCATTAATTGTTGTTGCAGTTATTTTACTTATTATTTTAATTGCAATTGTAAGCAATGTTAAAATCGTACCGCAGGCACACGCTTATGTAGTTGAAAGACTCGGTGCTTATCACTCAACTTGGGGTACGGGCTTGCATGTAAAAATTCCTTTTATCGACAAAGTTTCAAGAAAAGTATCTTTAAAAGAGCAGGTAGTTGACTTCCCGCCTCAGCCTGTAATTACAAGAGATAATGTTACTATGCAGATTGATACCGTAGTTTATTTTGAAATTACAGACCCTAAACTTTACAGCTACGGTGTTGAGCGCCCACTTAACGCTATTGAAAATCTTACAGCTACAACTCTTCGTAATATTATCGGTGAGCTTGAGCTTGACAGCACACTTACTTCCCGTGATACAATCAATGATAAAATCAGAATTATCCTTGATGAGGCTACCGACGCATGGGGTATCAGAGTAAAGAGAGTTGAGCTTAAAAACATTCTTCCTCCTCGTGAAATTCAGGACGCAATGGAAAAGCAGATGAAGGCAGAGCGTGAAAGAAGAGCTAAAATCCTTGATGCCGAGGGTGAAAAGCGCAGTCAGATTCTTATTGCCGAGGGTCTTAAAGAGTCTGCTATTCTTAAGGCTGACGCTGTTAAGGAACAGAAAATCAGAGAGGCTGCCGGTGAGGCTGAGGCTATTCTTACAGTTCAGAGGGCTAACGCAGACGCACTTCGTATGCTCAACGAGGCTGCTCCGACAGACAGAATTATTCAGCTTAAGTCGCTTGAGGCATTTGCAAAGGCTGCTGACGGTAAGGCTACAAAAATTATCATTCCGTCAGAACTTCAGTCGATTGCAGGCAATGTTGCCGCTATCAAAGAAATTTGGAAAGATGAGCCGACTAAGTAAAATAGTACAATCTTAAATCAAAAATAAGGCATAAGGGTGCAGTTCTTTTCTGCACCCTTAGGTGCTTTTTTATAGGAAGTGAATTAATGATTCTTATTCTATGGACATTCGTTATATTTTCGTTTTTAGGCTGGGTTGGTAATGTAATACGAAACCTCGCTGTAAATAAAAAATTCAGAAATAACGGCTTTCTTACCTCGCCGTTTTTTCCAATGTACGGACTTACAGCTGTAATATGCAGATTGGTTCTCACTCCGCTTGAGAATTATCCGCTGCTTTTGCTTGTTGCGTCAATCGCACTTACAACAGGTATAATAGTATTGTCGGGATTTTTGTTTGAAAAAATACTCGGCTTTAAGGTATGGGATTATTCGCAGGCAAAATTTAGCATCGGCAGTTATATATCTTTGCCTTATGCATTGTTGGCAGGAATTTTCGGATTTGGTTTTATAAAAATATTTATGCCTGTATCCGATGCACTTGTTATGCTTATTCCGACTACAATCAGCTATATAATTTTGTTTGCTCTGCTTGCAATAATTTTGCTTGACTATATTTTTTCTGTGATTACGGTTATAAGATTAAAACGCAGAATAAAATATTTAAGCAATATTGAAGAATTGCTCGGAGATGATGCGGACGAGGAAAAAATCAAGCTGATTGGCGAAAACTGCAACAGACTTTTTACCGAAAATATATTGAGAAGGCGACTTGCCGGTGCTTTTCCGGACCTTAAAACAAGTGTTTATCTCGGTATGATTTCCGACAAGGTCGGCGAGGTAAAGGATAAGAATATGACCGAATATACGGCTGTTTTTGAAAATAAGGAGGAGCGCCCGTTTGCGTTTGGACTTTGTTTTACAAAGCTGTTTTACCTTTTTGTAATCGGTTCGCTTTTCGGTACAGTGCTCGAAACAATATGGGCGTTTATGATTGACGGTAATTTTCAGGTGAGAGTCGGCCTTGTGTACGGGCCTTTTATCCCCGTTTATGGCGGCGGCGCTTGCTTTTTGACGGTAGTGCTTTATAAGCTCTACAAGCTCAACGATACGCTTATTTATGTTATCAGTGCTGTGGTGGGTGCAAGCTTTGAATATTTTTGCTCGTGGTTTCAGGAAACGCTTTTCGGTACGGTGTCGTGGGATTACAGTGATACTCCGCTGAATTTTAACGGACGCACAAACCTTATGTATGCGCTTATTTGGGGCTTTTTAGGACTTGTATGGGTGCGCTTTGTTTACCCTTGGCTTGCAAGATTAATTGAAAAAATACCAAAGCGTGCAGGCGGTGTAATGACAGCTGTACTCATTATATTTATGGCTTTCAATGCGTTTATGTCTTGCGCAGCGGTTTACAGATGGCAGGACAGAGCGGTAAATCCAAATACCGATAACGCCTTTGTGCAGTATATTGATGACCATTTTGACGATGAGAAAATGGAATTTCTGTTCCCAAATATGAAAGCACCTGATTAAATGAAATTAAGAATATAATACTCAGGTTTAGTAATCCGTCATTGCAAAGTGGCGGATTATTTGTTATTTGAAGATATTTTTTACTTTTAAACCATAACTTTAATAATGAAATAATAATGAAAAGCAAAATTATTCCTGTCACATATTGCAATTTAATTGGATTTTTTATATAATGGTAGTTAAAGTGATTTTACGGTAAAGACTTTTGCCGCTTTCGGCATCTTTATCGAAATAATTATACCGCCGTTTTATGCGGTGCTGTTAAAAGTTAAGGAGTGTAATGATGAAAAAGGTTGCTATTATTATGGGTTCTGACAGTGATTTCCCTATCGTTTCAAAGGCTGTCACAAAGCTTAAGGAATTTGGCGTTCCATATGAAGTGCATGTTATGAGTGCTCACAGAACTCCCGATGCTGCTATTGAATTTTCAAGCAACGCAAAGAAAAACGGCTTTGGAGTAATCATTGCAGCAGCAGGTATGGCTGCTCACCTTGCAGGCGTGCTTGCGGCAAAAACAACTTTGCCTGTAATCGGTATTCCTTGCAAATCGGCTGCGTTTGACGGTATGGACGCTTTGCTTGCAACAGTTATGATGCCAACAGGTATTCCTGTTGCAACAGTTGCTGTTGACGGCGCTGCAAATGCCGCTATTCTTGCGATTGAAATGCTCGCTCTTTCTGATGACAGTCTTGCAGAAAAGCTTGAGAAAATGAAAGCAGATATGGAAGAAGGCGTAGCCAAAAAGGATGAGGCTATGCAGCTTAAGGTGGCAGAACTTTGATTAAGTATGTTGATATATATGACAAAGACAAGGTAAATGATGAATGCGGTGTGTTCGGCGTTTATAAAGACAGCAGTGATGATTTCAATATTGCATCCCTTACCCGAGAGGCTCTTTACGGACTTCAGCACAGGGGACAGGTGAGCGCAGGTATTACCGTAAACAATAACGAAAACTTTACTACTGTAAAAGAGTTTGGTATGGTGTCTGAGGTATTAGGTGAAAAGGCGCTTGAAAAACTCGGTGACGGTAATATTGCCATTGGTCACGTGCGTTACAGTGCGCACGAAAGTCTTGACAGAGCGGCAAATCAGCCCCTTGTTATGAGATATATTGCCGGTTCGCTTGCTATTGCGAGCAACGGCGCTATCACTAATTTTGCTGAAATTCGTAAACAGCTTGAGCATGGCGGCGCAATTTTCCAGTCAAACTCAAATGTTGAGGTTATGTCTTATGTAATTGCAACCGAGCGTTGTACTACAAACGACCTTGAAACAGCTGTTTTGTTTGCTATGGATAAGCTGGAGGGTGCATATTCCGCAGTGCTTTGCGGCCCGTCAAGACTTATCGGCTTTAGAGATAAGAATGGTTTTCGTCCGCTTTGCATCGGAAAAATCAACAACAGCTATGTTATAACTTCAGAAAGCTGTGTTATCGACAGCCTCGGCGGTGAATTTGTGCGTGATGTCGAACCGGGCGAAATGGTTGTAATTGACGAAACGGGTTTCCATAGCTACAAGTCGAGAATTAAGGCATTCAACACATCTATGTGTATTTTTGAATATGTTTATGTTGCTCGTCCCGACAGTGTAATTGACGGAGTGAGTGTTCATAATGCGAGATTTAAGGCAGGCGAACTGCTTTATAATGAGCATCCTATTGAGGCGGATATGGTGTGCGGTGTTCCTGATTCCGGCATTATTGCGGCGCAGGGATATGCTAAGGCATCGGGCATTCCGTATGGAACAGGCTTTGTTAAGAATAAATACATTGGCAGAACTGTCGGAACAGGCAAGGATAAAAAGAAAAGACTTCTCAGAACAAGACTTACTGCCCTCAAGGCAAATGTAAGCGGTAAGAGAATTATTATTGTTGACGACTCTATTGTGCGTGGCGAAACCGCAAATCATATTGTAAGACTTTTGCGTGACGCAGGTGCAAAAGAGGTTCATATGCTCATAAGCTCTCCGCCTTTTGTTTGTCCATGTTATTTTGGTATGGATATTCACAACAAGGAGTCGCTTATTGCAAATAAGTTTTCACAGGAAGAAATATGTAAGGAAATCGGTGCGGATTCGCTCGGCTATCTCAGCGTTTCGGGTCTTAATCAAATTGCCGAGGGTGCAGATGTCGGATTTTGCAACGGTTGCTTTACAGGAGAGTATCCTGCGGAAATTCCGAGAACTATATTTGTTGATAAATTTGCAAAGAAAATTAATAAAAAATAATCTGGAGTGATTGAAGATGAAGAGTTTTTCAGAGAGCTACAAGGCAGCAGGTGTTGATGTAACAGCAGGTTATAAGTCGGTTGAACTTATGAAACAGCATGTTGCACGCACAAAAATTGACGGCGTTGTTTCAGGTATCGGCGGTTTTGGCGGCCTTTTTGCCCCAAATGTAAGCGGTATGACAGAGCCTGTACTCGTTAGCGGTACTGACGGTGTAGGCACAAAAATCAAGCTTGCTTTCCTTATGGATAAGCACGATACTATCGGTATTGATGCAGTTGCTATGTGCGTAAACGATGTAATTTGCTGCGGTGCAAAGCCGTTGTTCTTCCTCGACTACATTGCAATCGGCAAGAACTACCCTGAAAAGGTTGCAGAAATCGTTAAGGGTGTGGCAGACGGCTGTGTAATGTCAGAGTGTGCGCTTATTGGCGGCGAAACAGCCGAGCATCCGGGTCTTATGCCTGTTGACGAGTACGATGTTGCAGGTTTTTGCGTAGGTCTTGCAGACAAGCCAAAGATGATTGACGGCTCTAAGCTCAAGGCAGGCGATGTTTTGGTTGCACTTCGTTCTTCAGGTGTTCACTCAAACGGCTTTTCACTTGTAAGAAAAGTTTTTGATATTAACGAAAACACAATCAATAATACATACCCTGAGCTTGACAAAACTTTAGGCGAAACTCTCCTCACTCCTACAAAAATATATGTAAAGCCACTCTTTGCCCTTATGAAAGAGGTAGAGGTCAAGGCTGTATCTCACATCACAGGCGGCGGTTTCTACGAGAACATTCCCCGTATGTTAAATGACGGTCTTTCAGCTAAGATTAATAAGAGTGCTGTTCCTGTTCTCCCAATCTTTGACCTTATTCAGAGAGTTGGCGGCATTTCCGAGCACGATATGTTCAACACATTCAATATGGGTGTTGGTATGCTCGTTGCCGTTAGCAAGGACGAGGCAGACAAGGCTCTTGAGGTTCTCAAGGCAAACGGTGAGGACGCTGTAATCATCGGTGAAGTAGTAGAGGGCAATGACGGAGTTGTAATTGAATAATGAAAAATATTATTGTTCTTGTATCGGGCGGCGGTACTAACTTGCAGGCTCTCATAGACGCATCTGAAAGAGGGGAGATAAAGGGCGGTAAAATCACCTGCGTTATTTCTTCAAATCCGAATGCCTATGCACTTGAGAGAGCCAAGAATCACAATATTGCTACCGATATAATCCGCCGAAAGGATTATGCAAGCCTTGACGAATACGATAAGGCTTTAACCGAGCTTTTAAAGTCAAAAAATGCGGATTTGGTTGTGCTTGCGGGATTTATGACAATCCTCGGTACAGGTGTAATCAGAGCGTTTGAAAACAGAATTATAAATATTCATCCGTCACTTATTCCGTCTTTCTGTGGCGAGGGCTTTTACGGACTTAAGGTTCACGAGCAGGCTCTTGCAAGGGGAGTAAAGGTGACAGGTGCAACAGCACATTTTGTAAATGAGGTATGTGACGGCGGTCCTATCATCATTCAGAAAGCTGTTGAAATTCAAAACGGCGACACACCCGAAATTTTACAGAAAAGAGTTATGGAACAGGCGGAGTGGAAAATTCTGCCAAAGGCAGTTTCGCTTTTCTGCGAAGATAAAATAAAGGTAAACGGCAATACTACTGTAATTGCCGAATAATTCGGAGGTAAACAATGAAACCAATTTCACTTGAAAAAGAAATCTCTTCTGTTACATATCCCGGCAGAGGAATTGTTATAGGCAGAAGTGCCGACGGCACAAAGGCTGTAATTGCTTACTTTATTATGGGCAGAAGCGAAAACAGCAGAAACAGAATTTTCGTTGAAACCGAGGACGGCATAAAGACACAGGCTTTTGACGAATCAAAGCTTATTGACCCGTCACTTATCATTTACTCACCTGTCAGAAAGCTTGACAACAAGACTATTGTTACAAACGGTGACCAGACAGATACAATTTATGAGCTTATGAACGAGGGTGAAACTTTTGAGGAATCACTCCGTACAAGAGAGTTTGAGCCTGACGGCCCTAACTACACACCTCGTATTTCAGGTATTGTAAAGTGCAGCGGCGGCATTATGGAATATGCTATGTCTATTCTTAAGAGTGCAGACGGTATTCCCGACAGCTGTCAGAGATACACATTTATGTATTCAACACCTTTACAGGGACTTGGCAGATATATTCATACTTATATGGGCGACGGCACTCCTCTCCCAAGTTTTGAGGGTGAGCCTACACTTGTAGAGATTGGCAACGATGATATTGATACATTTGCTCAGAAAGTATGGAATGCACTTGACGAGGATAATAAGGTATCACTTTTTGTTCGTTACATTGACATTGCAACAGATACAGCAGAGTCAAGAATTATTAATAAGAATAAATAATCTGATTATGAAAGGATGAACTCCAATGAAGGAACTTGCACTTAAATACGGTTGTAACCCTAATCAGAAACCTTCAAGAATTTATATGAACGAGGGCGAACTCCCTGTTGAGGTACTCAACGGCAAACCGGGTTACATTAATTTTCTTGATGCGTTCAACTCATGGCAGCTTGTGCGTGAGCTTAAGGCGGCAACAGGCTTGCCGTCAGCTGCGTCTTTCAAGCATGTAAGCCCTGCGGGTGCTGCGGTAGCTACCGAACTTTCGGATACATTAAAGAAAATTTATTTTGTTGATGATTTGGAGCTTTCACCAATCGCATCTGCATACGCAGCAGCAAGAGGTGCAGACAGAATGTCATCATACGGTGACTGGGTTGCACTTTCTGATACTTGCGATGTTCAGACAGCAAAGCTCTTGCAGAGAGAGGTTTCTGACGGTATTATCGCTCCCGACTATACAGACGAGGCTCTTGAAGTGCTTAAGACAAAGCGCAGAGGCACATATAACATTGTAAAAATCGATCCGAACTATGTTCCTGCTCCGATTGAGCATAAGGATGTATTCGGTGTAACTTTTGAGCAGGGCAGAAACGAGCTTAAAATTGACGAAGCTATGCTTATGCAGAACATTGTTACAGAGAACAAAGAGCTTACGGAAGAGGCTAAGCGTGATCTTCTTATTGCTCTTATCACTCTTAAATACACTCAGTCAAACTCAGTTTGCTATGCAAAGGGCGGTCAGGCTATCGGTGTTGGTGCAGGTCAGCAGTCAAGAATTCACTGTACTCGTCTTGCAGGCAACAAGGCGGATATTTGGTTCTTAAGACAGCATCCAAAGGTTCTTAACCTCCCGTTTGTTGACAATATCCGCAGACCTGACAGAGATAACACTATTGATGTTTATATTTCTGACGATTATGAGGATGTACTTGCAGACGGCGTTTGGGAGCAGTTCTTTAAAACTAAGCCGGAGCCTCTTACACGAGAAGAGAAGAAAGAGTGGCTCGCAACATTCAGCGGCGTTTCACTCGGTTCAGACGCATTTTTCCCATTCGGCGACAACATTGAAAGAGCTAAGCGTTCGGGCGTACAGTATGTTGCTCAGCCGGGCGGTTCAATCAGAGATGACAATGTAATTGATACCTGCAACAAGTACGGAATGACTATGTCATTTACAGGCATCAGACTTTTCCACCATTAATTTGCGGGGTGACAATATGAATATTTTAATGATTGGCTCAGGCGGCAGAGAACACGCACTTATTAAAAAACTTCTTGAAAGCCCTAAATGCACAAAGCTTTACTGCGCACCGGGCAACGGCGGTATTTCAAGAGATGCCGAAACTGTAAATATCGGTGTTATGGACAAGGGCGCACTCGTTGCATTTGCTAAAGAAAAGAATATTGACCTTGCTTTCGTAGCTCCCGATGACCCACTTGCGGCAGGCCTTGTAGACGCTTTTCAGGCTGCCGGCATAAGAGCCTTTGGCCCTAATGCAAATGCGGCCGTAATTGAGGCATCAAAGGTATTTTCAAAGGATTTAATGAAAAAGTACGGTATTCCTACCGCTAAATACGAAACCTTTGATAACGCAGAAAACGCTATTGAATATTTAAAGGCAGAGAATACTGCTCCTATCGTAGTTAAGGCTGACGGTCTTGCACTCGGTAAAGGTGTTATTATTGCTCAGACTGTTGACGAGGCTGTTGATGCCGTTAAGTCTATTATGGAAGATAAGCAGTTTGGCGAGTCGGGCAACAGAATTGTTATTGAGGAATTTCTTACAGGTCCGGAAGTTTCTGTACTTGCATTTACAGACGGCAAGTGCGTAAAGCCTATGGTAAGTTCAAAAGACCACAAGAGAGCTTACGATAATGATGAGGGACTTAATACAGGCGGTATGGGCACAATCAGCCCTAACCCTTACTATACAGACGAGATTGCCAAGGAATGTATGGACACAATCTTTATTCCTACAATCAACGCTATGGTAGCAGAGGGCAGACCTTTTAAGGGTTGCCTTTATTTCGGACTTATGATTACTCCGAACGGCCCAAAGGTAATTGAGTATAATGCTCGTTTTGGTGACCCTGAGGCTCAGGTAGTTCTTCCAAGACTTAAAACCGACCTTGTAGATATTTGCGAGGCTGTTATTGACGAAAAGCTCGCCGACCTTGACATTGAATGGGACAACGGTGCGGCTGCCTGCGTAGTTATGGCAAGCGGCGGCTATCCTGTTGCATATAAAAAGGGCATTGAAATGTTCGGTATGGACGAAGACGGTCAGGTAGAGGGCGCTACTGTTTATCATGCAGGTACAAAGTATGAAAACGGTAAATTCTACACCAACGGCGGTCGAGTTCTCGGTGTGACTGCAACTGCTCCTACACTTGATGAGGCACTTGCAAAAGCATATGCTGCGGTTGATAAAATCAGCTTTGAGGGTATGCACTTCCGCCACGATATTGGAAAAACTAAGTGATTATTAATGTGTATAATTCATACTGTAAACAACTTTGAGGATGCAAAAAAGCTAATGGACGAAAATCCCGATTGTATAATTCTTGATGTGCGAGAGGAAGAGGAGTACGCAACAGGTCATGTAAAGGACGCAGTGCTTTTTCCTGTTGATGATATTACCGCCGAATCGGCACAAGAAGTTATACCGAGCAAGGAATCTATGCTTTTAGTTTATTGCAGAACAGGCAGTCGCAGCAGAATGGCGGCACAAACGCTGTGCAAGCTCGGCTATACCGATATTTATGATATTGGCGGACTTATTGCCTGGCCTTACGGCTTGATTATGGGACTTTAAAAATTACGGATTTATCCGTATATATCCTTACTTATTGTTAAGAGGGAGTAATCGGTACGCTTTTGCGTATAGTATTATCGACATACTGGTGAATTTCACCCGGTAATATTTTAAATGATGAGACTCGCAGACAGCACAAGGGAAATGTTTTTAATTTAATAACTTAATTTATAATATTTAAGTTGTTGGCATTTGCAAAAGGTTGTCTGCGAGTCTTTTTGACTTTTTAATGGGGTTCTTTGTCAGAAACGGGGGGTGAATTATGGCTTAAATAATGTTTTACCAAGCAATTATAAAAGGTTGACCAAACTTTTATAATTATCAGACTAAGTATTTCGTTAAACCATAATTTATAAAACTAACCCTACATTTATAATAGAACCGTTTTAATATTGCATATAAAAAGCGCATAGATTTATATGAAATGTATTTTTGGAGGATTAGGTATGAGCTTAATAGAGCTTTTCATTCTTGCTGTGGGACTGTCAATGGACGCATTTGCGGTTTCGGTATGCAAGGGTCTTTCACTCGGCAAAATCAAGGCTAAACATATGTGCATTGCCGGCGCATGGTTTGGCGGATTTCAGGCGCTTATGCCGCTTATCGGCTATTTTTTGGGCGGCTTTTTTGCCGGAATGATTGAACAGTATGACCATTGGGTTGCGTTTGCTCTTCTTGCCCTTATCGGCGGAAATATGATAAAAGAATCATTCGGCAAAGATGAGAAAGTTGACTCGGCTATGGATGTTAAATCAATGCTTTTGCTCGCTATTGCAACAAGTATTGACGCTTTGGCTGTCGGTGTAACTTTTGCTTTCTTGCAGGTTCAGATTGTTCCCGCCGTGTCGTTTATTGGTGTGATAACATTTATATTCTCTGCCGTAGGTGTAAAAATAGGCAGTTTGTTTGGTACAAAGTATAAATCAAAGGCGGAATTGTTCGGCGGTATTGTGCTTGTGCTTATCGGTATAAAAATATTGCTCGAGGGCATTGGCGTATTAGGATAAAAATACAAAATTTTTTTAGAAAAAGTCGTTTGTAATCGATTATCGCCCTTTACTTTTGATATAAATTATAGTATAATAATCTGTAAAGTAAAGTTAGGCTTTGCTTGGTTACTTAATTAAAAAGGACAGGAGTGCAGAAAGCAATGATAAACGGTGCCGATATAATGGTAAAATGTCTGGAAGCCGAGGGTGTTTCAGTGGTTTTCGGATATCCGGGTGCGGCTATTTGCCCTTTTTACGATTCGCTTTATAATTCTTCAATCAAGCATGTGCTTGTTCGTCAGGAGCAGAATGCGGCTCATGCGGCAAGCGGTTATGCAAGATGTAGTGATATTCCCGGTGTATGCGTAGCAACCTCAGGCCCGGGCGCAACAAACCTTATCACAGGTATTGCAACGGCTTATCAGGATTCTATTCCGATAATTGCAATCACAGGTCAGGTACGCAGCGATTTACTTGGCAGAGATGTTTTTCAGGAGGCTGACATTACAGGCGCTTGCGAGCCGTTTGTAAAGCACAGCTATCTTGTAAGCAAAACTGAGGATTTGCCACGAATTTTTAAAGAGGCTTTTCATATTGCCAAAACAGGCAGACCGGGCCCTGTACTTATTGATATTCCGATTGATATTCAGCAAAATGAAATAGAAAAGTTTGAGTACCCCGAAACCGTAAATATTATTGGCTACAAGCCAACCACAAAGGGACATATCGTTCAGGTTAAGCGCGCGGTTGAGGCTATCAAGAACTGCAAGCGACCGATTATTGTATCGGGCGGCGGCGTTTTAAGCTCGGGTGTAAAGCCAAAGTTTCAGGCTTTTGCAGAAAAAACAGGTATTCCTGTAATTTCTACAATGATGGGTATAGGAGTTATGCCGTCTGACCATGAGCTTTATCTCGGTATGCTTGGTACTCACGGCAAGCCGGCTGCAAACAGAGCTTTGCACGAGGCGGATTTGGTTATAGTATGCGGTGCAAGACTTGGCGACAGAGCCGTAGCAGCGCCTGACCAGATGAGTAAAAGAACAACTGTAATTCACATAGACATTGACCCGGCGGAAATCGGAAAAAATGTTAAGACAGCTATCCCGATTGTCGGCGATATGATGAATGTTATGGATATGCTCAACGAAAACATTGGCGACTACAAGGTTCAGAACCAGTGGAGTGAGGCTGTTAAAACATGGAAAAAGGATTTATTCAGAGAACCTCCTAAGTTTGACGGTTATGTAGAACCGAGAACGCTTGTAGGTCATTTAAGCGCAATGTTCCGTTCAAAGGCAATTTTGGTTGCCGATGTAGGACAAAATCAGATTTGGTGTGCAAACAACTTCCGTATTCGTGAGGGAAGATTCCTTACAACAGGCGGTATGGGAACTATGGGTTATTCGGTGCCGGCTGCTATTGGCGCAAAATTTGCAAGACCAGACAGAGATGTGCTTGTTGTCTGCGGTGACGGCAGTTTCCAGATGCAGTTAAACGAGCTTGCAACTATTGCCGGTAATAACCTTAACATTAAAATTATAATTATGCGCAACACAAGACTCGGTATGGTGCGTGAACTTCAGGATAATCACTATGGACACAGACATAGCGCCACTATACTTGAGGGTGATCCTGATTTTCTCAAGATTGCAGAGGCTTATGGCATTGACCATGCAGAGGCAAGCTCAAATGAGCAGGCAGAGAAAATCATTAAGAATATTGTTGATTCAGACAAGCCTTTCATCCTTGTGTGCGATGTATATCCCGACACTCCGTCGATTTAATGAGGTGTTGTTATGCAATATACTTTATCAATACTTGTTGAAAACCAGGCGGGCGTTCTTTCCAAAATTTCGGGTTTGTTTTCAAGAAGAGGATTCAACATTGATTCACTTGCGGTGGGTGTAACTACCGACCCTAATGTGTCGAGAATTACCATTGTTGCAAATGGTGACGAATATGTTGTAGAGCAGCTTGAAAAGCAGCTTAATAAGCTGATTCCCGTAATCAAGGTTAAAAGACTTGCCGAAGGTGATTTTATCAGCCGAGAGCTGATACTTATAAAAGTTCATTGTCCTGCGCCAAAGCGTGGCGAAATTCTCACCACTGTTGAACTTATGCAGGGTAAAGTAGTCGATTTTTCTACTACAAGTGTTACCGTTGAGTACTGCGAGTGCACAAGCCGAGTAGACACTTTGGTAGAGTTATTGAAGCCTTATGGTATCCGTGAGATTGTAAGAACAGGTACAGTTGCACTTGATAAGGGTGCTGCTGCGGTGTCCGTTTAATCTTGCAGATTTACATAAATCTTTTTATATAAACCGCATAGCGGTAAGGAGGATTTTTAAAATGGAAAATATGACAGCAAAAATTTTCTATCAGTCAGATTGTAACCTTTCTTTGCTTGACGGCAAAACAATTGCAATCATTGGTTATGGTAGCCAGGGCCACGCTCATGCTCTTAACCTTAAGGATTCAGGCTGTGATGTAATCATTGGTCTTTATGAGGGTAGTAAGTCTTGGGCAAAGGCAGAGGCACAGGGCTTTAAGGTATATACAGCTGCTGAGGCTGCAAAGCGTGCCGATATTATTATGATTCTTATTAACGATGAGAAGCAGGCAGCTATGTACAAGAAGGACATCGCTCCTAACCTTGAGGCAGGCAATATGCTTATGTTCGCTCACGGTTTTGCAATTCACTTTGGTCAGATCGTTCCTCCGGCAGATGTTGATGTTACTATGATCGCTCCTAAGGGCCCTGGTCATACAGTAAGAAGTGAATATCAGGCCGGTAAAGGTGTACCATGTCTTGTTGCTGTTGAGCAGGACGCAACAGGTAAGGCTAAGGATCTCGCACTTGCTTATGCACTCGGCATTGGCGGCGCAAGAGCAGGTGTTCTTGAAACAACATTCAGAACAGAAACAGAAACAGACCTCTTTGGTGAGCAGGCTGTTCTTTGCGGCGGTGTTTGCGCACTTATGCAGGCAGGTTTTGAAACACTTTGCGAGGCAGGTTATGACCCAAGAAACGCTTACTTTGAGTGTATCCACGAGATGAAGCTCATCGTTGACCTTATCTATCAGTCAGGCTTTGAGGGTATGAGATATTCTATTTCTAACACAGCTGAGTACGGCGACTACATCACAGGTCCAAAGATTGTTACTGAGGATACTAAGAAGGCTATGAAGAAGATCCTTTCTGACATTCAGGATGGTACATTCGCTAAGGACTTCCTCCTCGATATGTCACCGGCAGGCGGTCAGGCTCACTTCAGAGCTATGAGAAGAAAAGCTGCTGAGCATCCGGCTGAAGTAGTTGGTAAGGAAGTTAGAAAGCTTTACAGCTGGTCAAACGAAGACAAGCTTATCAACAACTAATTTAATAGTTTATAGCTTATTTACAGCCTTGACTTTACAGTCAAGGCTGTTTTTATGAGTGTTGGTAAATGGAGGTTTAGTTCATAAAGTTTAGTTTAATAAATTTAAAATTTAGGTCAACCCTTTTTAAAGGGTTGC